>JAABUK010006566.1_pt1 | contig 17274 bp, 11 predicted proteins | sample 5559141 | NCBI WGS metagenome assembly JAABUK01 (sample SAMN10711869, study PRJNA513367) | rock metagenome | isolation source: Antarctica rocks | place: Antarctica: Victoria Land, Pudding Butte nord | collected 2016-01-03 | reverse complement strand
TCCTCATTCAGAGGTTTGCCGGCGATGAGGTCGCGAACAGCGGAGAGCGGCACGAATTTCGCGCCTTTCCAGCGAACTTTGGCGGAGGGCGCGGGGGGCCATAGACTGCGGGGCGGAACGATCAGACCGGTATTGCCCAGGAACGGAAAGCAGGAGGAGAAGCGCACGGCTGGCGTCTGGCCTGAAGTGGCAGTCGCGGCGAGCCATTCTTCCTTGCGCCCCAGCAGGTGCATCGCTTCGGTGACGGCGGAATAAAGCGCATCGCTGCGGTAGAGAGTTTCCACCTGCTGGCGCGTACTGCCGCCGATTCGCCACGGCCCGCTAGGCCGCAGCCTGATTGTGAAGCCTGTTTTCATTGGGCCGTTATTCGGTCAGAAACGACGTTCCAGCGAAGTTGATCTGAGCTTGCACGGCCGCCAGATCACTTGCGGGTGCGAGCTCTTTTTGTTCGGAACCCTTAGCGTAATAGTCTTTGTTGCGCCAGTTGAGGGTCAGTTTTGCGAAACGAACCCGTCCGCTGCCGCGTGAGCCACCGCCGCCCAGGGCGTCATCTTCCAGGAGCCGGAGGCCTTGAATCAGCAGACCCAGCATCGGCGCGTCTTCCTCACAGAGGATGTCCACTACGAAACGAACCTTAAATCGCGCACCGGCGGGAACGCGTTCGATGGTGCGTGGGTTGGCCTGCGAGGTAATGCGGTCAATGGCATTTTCGCTCTTCACCTCCGTCAGTTCGTCGTCGAGCGTTTCACGCATCTGCTGTGTGATGCTATCGAGATCGAGCGGCGCGTCGAATACGGCGAGGCGCGCGGGAGTGGCATTATTGCTGTCCGTGGTTTCTCCCTGCATACGGTCCATGCGACCGGGGCTGCGGCCGAAAAGGATGCAGATTTCATCATCCGGGCGGTCGCTCTGGTGGATGCGGACTTCCTGCCCTTTGCGCTTCGAGATGTAAACCAGTTCGCTCGGAACCGTCATACCGGTGGCCTGTTCCAGCAGAGAGCGGATACGTCCGCGAAGGGTGGAACCGGGAACGTAGGGGCGGCCGGCGGAATCTTTCACGACCGGATTATCGGAGCCGCCAATTTCGAGCGAGCCCTTGCCTGCGCCGACGTGCAGGCCAGTTTCGCAGTGCATTTCGCCTTCAAGAATCAGTTTGCCGATCAGTTTCAGTTCAGTTTGTGCGGTATGGGCGCTCATGAGGGTTCTATGTACTACTCGTTGTAGGCGATGATGGCTTCGAACAGATCTTTGAAGCGGTCATAACCGCGCTGATCGTTCTTCCGTGTGACTTGCAGCAGCAGCTTTTCTATCTGATCGAGGCTGCGGAGGCTGTGGCGTGCAATGGTGTAGGCAATGCGGGCGCGCAGCATGACGAATTCGTGCTGACGCTCATTTTCCGGTGCGCGAACGGCGCGGCGGACGGCATTGTAAAGACGGCGCAACTGGCTCTTGGTGCCGGTATCCATGTCACGCATGCGGCTGACGATGCCGTGGGCCTGATTGTCCAAATACAAGCTGTCGGAAATGAGCTTTTCGAGCTCGATTTCGGGGAATTCGAAGCGGGAGCGGTCACCACCGCCGCGATCTCCGCCACGGTCCGGACCGCGGTCACCACCCCGATCTCCACCACGATCTCCACCCCCAGGCCGGCGTTCGCCACGATCGTTCGGTCCACGAGGGCCACCACCGCCTCCGCCTGGCCGCGCACCCGCGGCGCGTTCTCCACCGCCTTGACCGCGAGCGCCCCCGCCGCCTTCGCGAGGAGGGCGATTGCCGCCTTGACCGGATTGAGCTGGTTTGGCTTGTTGTTCCGGCTTTGCCTGTGTTTCCGGCTTCTGCTCGGGCGTTGCTTGCTGTTGTTCGTCTGCCATTCTAATTTTCCTGGGCCGTTTCTTGTGCCAGCCGCGCCCATTCAAGAGCAACTACGCCGGCCGGGCGAAGCTTAAATTGTTTTCCTTTGGAGGGGCGGACATTGCGCCCTACAATTTCGTTGATCAGATGGGTGCGCAGCTTCCCGAACTCGCGCTCTTTCGAGCCGCGCGTGGCAGCAGTGGTGAAACGGCGCTGGAACCGATATGCACGCCGCAATAGCCGTTGTTGGTCGGTCAAAAGCGGGGAAGAAACCTTGTTGTAGAGCGCGTCCAACTCCGACAGGAATTGCGAACCGCCGCGAAACTCTTCGCTGACACGCTCAACGGCTTCCTTCAGTTCAGCGGCGTCATTCAACTGTTTCCATTCCAAAACACGGCCCAGAAGGTAGATACAATCCTTATCGGCGGCTTTGGCAAGGGCCAGATCCCGGCCGCATTCGGCATAGAGCGCTTCGAGCGGTGTTTTCAGATCTGGAGCCAAGGCACAAGCCATGGTGATGGTTTTTGCTTCGGGACCGGGGAAATCTTTCAAACTTTCTTCGGCGAAGCGTGCGAACATGCGCTGCAATTCGCGGGCGAGCATGATGAGGGCATCCCAGGCACCGTACACAGCGAAAGAGTTGCCGCCGGAATACAGAACTGTCACTCTGCGCCAAAACTCCGGCATGCTGCAGAGAATTTCCAGTTCGCCGGCAAAGAACTGCTTGTACAGAACTGAAACGCGAACTTGCTCCTCAATACTGTGCAGACGCCGCAAGCGAAGGCTAAAATCATCGACATCGCCGCGCAAAAGTCCGAACAAAGCGCGTCCGTTGGAGCGGGCGGCCATCTCTGAAACAGTGGCGTGGGTGCCTTCCACCTCACCTGGAGCGACATGGCGGGCTAGTGCAATTCCCTCCTGGGCCAAGTCTGAGGTGATGGGCCAGTTGTGCTTTCCGGGTTCGGCGGAAAACAACAGCGGCAAATCGGGCGACCATCCGACAAAAGGTGCCGAACGGAGCTGGTTAGCCAGTTCCGCAGTGAAAAGATTCTCAGTGGGGGCTTCGGGCGCGAATGGTTCGAAGTTACGGACTGCCGCCAGCGGAGTATCGCGCCGGCCGTGGAGTTGATCGGTCAGGCGTTTGCGAACCACGGTCCAATCGCCCAGATTTTCGGTGCTGCTCCAGAGCAGCGAGACTTGACCGCCCGAAGCGGTGCTGATCTGGCGTGCGCTGATTCCGAGAAACTCGTCGGCACGGTCGCGAAATGAATCGGGAATGATGACGATAAACTGGGCACCGCCAGAGGCTCCGAGCAATTGAGCGGAGAGCTGCAACTCTGCCAGAAGGGCGCGGGGCACCACTTCGGAGACCAGAGTGATCCACAAAGAGCGTGCGTCGGTGGTTTCATTTCCGCCGGGAGTGGGAGACGAAAGAAAGCCGTCAATCCCCAGCAGTTTCCCCTGAACGAGGAGCTGTTCGGACATGTATTACGTTATCGGACCTTTCACTAAGGTAGCAGACGTTAAATTCAATCACCACCGCGGGTTTCAGCCTTTCCGCAGCGAAATCAACAGCGAGCGGGGATTTCAAGTAGGATCAAGTTTGCGCATGAGCGCCTCCGTAAATTACCAAGCTCTATTTGAAGGCGTCCCAATCGCAGTTCTTGTCCTCAGCCCGGAAGCGGATTTTCGCGTCCTGACTGCGAGTAACGCTTACCAGCGGTTGTCCGGCAGGAGCGCGGCCGCAATGGTGGGGCACGCGCTGTTTGAACTGTTTCCCAATGACCCGAACGATACGGGCGCCGATGGGGAAGAAAACCTGCGCGCTTCTCTCGAAAAAGTGTTGAGCACGGGTAAGCCGGATACTATGCCCTTGCAGCGGTATCCCGTTGAGAAGGATGCAAAAGGCGACTTCCGTGAGCGTTTTTTTAGTGTACTGAACTCCGCGGTGGTGGGTGAGGATGGGAAGATCGCCTACCTGCTGCACAGCATTGAGGAAGTGACCGAGTTGCTGGCACCGCACGGCGTCCAGGAGGTGAATGGCCGCAGTGAACAGTCACCGAGCGCGGGCGAACTGCAGACGCAACTTTTTGCCCGGGCCCGCGATGTGATGGCGCTGAACAAGAGCCTGCGTGAAACGAATCAGGCACTGGCCGTATCTGACGCCCGCTTCCGCCAACTTACCGAAACCGGCACCTTTGGGTTGATGATTGCCGACTTATACGGTGGCGTAAGTTATTTCAACCCCGCGTTGCGAGCTCTGTTGGGCTATAGCGAAGAAGATGTGGCGAGCGGAGCGGTTCGCTGGGACCTAATAACTCCGTCCGATTTTGCTGAAGATGACGCGCGGGCCATTCGTGAACTGCGCGAGCGTGGCACATTTACTCCCTTCGAGAAGGTATATCGCGCCAAGGATGGGCGGCTTGTTCCGGTCTTCATCGGCGCTTCTCTGTTGGCGCCTTCTGAAGGATCCAAGGGTACGGAAGTGGTGGCGTTTGTGATCGACCTATCGGAACGCGTCCGCGTGGAACAACTTCTGCGTGCGAGCGAACTCCGTAATCAGACCATGATCGAGAGCCTTCCTCAATTGGTTTGGACGTGTCACAGCGATGGATTCTGCTCCTATTTAAGTCCGCAGTGGGTGGCCTATACGGGGATACCGGAAGCGCAGCAGCTTGGCATGGCCTGGCTGGATCTGGTGATGCATCCTGACGATCGGGAACGAACGTACCAAGCCTGGATGAAGGCCGTAAGCGGCGAAGCCGATTACGATTTGGAGTACCGGATCCGCCGCTACGATGGAGTCTATCGCTGGTTCAAGACCCGTGGCATACCGGTACTCGATAGTGCGGGGCAGACCTCCGAATGGCTCGGCACCTGTACTGACATTGATGACCAGATCCGGTCTGAAAATACGCTAATGGGCGCAATTGAAGACCGGGAACGCCTCTGGCGCGAGTTCGATGCGGCGCTTTCAAACTCTCACGATCTTCTGTATTCGTTCGATCTTCAGAAGCGCTTTACGTATGCCAACCGTGCCGTATTGAAGCTGCTGCATCGTTCTTATGCGGAGGTAGTGGGCCGGAATTTCGATGAGCTTAACTATCCGCCTGAGCTGATTCCAATTTTGAATGAACAGCTCGATACCGTCATTCGCACAAGCGCGCCATTACGCGCAGATACTCCCTTTCCGGATCCTTCAGGCGGAATACGGCATTTTGAATACATACTCGTTCCGATACTAGCCGGGGGCGTGGTGGAGGGGGTAACTGGGTCAACGCGCGATATTACCGATCGCAAGGAGACGGAGGAGAAGTTTCGTGAGGCCGAACAGCGCTATCGTTTTGCCCTGCAATCCGGACGCATGAACAGTTGGGAATACGGTCCCGCTATTTACGAACGGCATGCGGGTGCTTGGGAAAACGGTGGCGCCGGTCTGGTGGAGGCCTGGAACTCACAGACCGTGCGCCGCATGTTCAATCCCGCGGAGGCCGCCCGGCTGGAGCACCGTTTTGACGACGCGCTTCGTCACGGCAAAGAGCTGGAGATGGAGATTCGGGTGTCGCGCCAGGGGCGTGAAGATGCGTGGCTTTGGGTGCGCGGGGCAGCTAACCCGGATACGGAAACGCAGCCGCGATTGACCGGCCTGATTTCTGAGATTACGGAGCGCAAAACAATGGAAGACCGCCTCCGCGAGACGGCGCGATTGGAGAGTGTTGGAGTGCTTGCCGGAGGCATTGCGCACGATTTTAATAATCTATTGACCGGGATTCTGGGGAATTCCAGCCTGGCAATGGATTATGTAGGCGAAGACCACCCCGTCTACTCCCTGCTGGAGAGTGTCGTCATGGGCAGCGAACGCGCCGCGACACTCACCGCGCAAATGCTCGCTTATTCAGGGCGCGGGAAGTTTGTGGTCCGCCGGGTTGAGTTGTCGTCTGTGGTTCGCGAAGTGAGCACGCTCATCAAGGCCTCTATACCCCGGTATGTGCAATTGAGATTAGATTTGCAGGAATCCCTTCCAGCGATTGAGGCGGATGTTGCACAGATGCATCAGGTGATTATGAACCTGATTGTGAACGCCGCCGAGGCTGTTCCCGCGCTGAAGCAAGGCCAAGTCACGGTGCGCACATCGGAGTGTACGTTAACGAAGGCGCAACTTGCTGGCCTTCGGAATGCCTTCGACGCCCTGCCGGGTGAATATATTTGTCTTGCCGTGGAAGATGACGGCACCGGCATGGATGAAAGTACGCAACAGAAGATGTTCGACCCCTTTTTCACCACTAAATTTACGGGCCGCGGGCTGGGTCTATCGGCTGTGCTGGGAATTCTGCGCGGTCACAAAGGGGCCTTCCAGGTTGACAGTCGCCCTGGCAGAGGAACGACTGTCACCGTGTACCTGCCCGCCGCGAACGCGCAGCCTGAAAAGCCAGTTTTGCAGGCGCCCACAGTCGGACCGGTAGGAAGTGGCACCATTCTGGTGATCGATGACGAAGACGTGGTGCGCAGTGTGGCGCAGAATATATTGAAACACGCTGGATTCCAAATTCTGGGGGCACGGGACGGTGCGGAAGGAGTGCAAATTTTTCGCCAGCGGCACCGTGAGATTCGCGCCATTCTGCTGGATCTGAGCATGCCGGTCCTTGATGGTGAATCCGCGTTGCCATTGCTGCGGCAGATAGACCCCGATATACCGATTATTTTGTCAACGGGCTATAGCGAAATGGAAGCAACGGCGAGGTTTGCGAGCCACAAGTTGTCCGGAGTTTTAAAGAAGCCATACACCACGGCGCAGTTGAAGGAGGCGGTTCGACTGGCCCTGGATGAAAAGCCAAGTGTGACAATGTAGCACATGAGTTCCGCGTCCATTCGTGATCTTCATATTCGGACGTCTGAACTGGTGCAGGAAGCTGCGGCGGGTGCGGTGATCATCATCGAACGCCGTGGCCAGCCCGTAGCTGAACTCCGGCCGATTTCCATAAAATTCCGGAAGCCGTGCCTTCCCGATTTAACTGAATTGTGGTCGCGTCTTCCCGCGGTTCCCGGCGATAGCGGGCGTTTCCTGGAAGAAGACAGGTAAGGTGTACCTGGATTCGGCCTACATCGCCAAATATTACGTCAACGAACCCGATGCCGCTGCCGTTCGAAAGCTAATTCGCGCCTCCACGGAAGTCTACTCTTCCGCGTGGGCGTTGCCTGAGGTGACCTGTGCATTCCACAGGCATGTACGGGAAGGCTCACTCAGTTTTGAGCAGGGACAGGAAGTGATTAAACTGTTCCGAGAGCACGCGGGAAGAGGTTTATGGCATTCCATCCCCCTGACCGAGACGCTTCTGCAAAAGACAATTACGCTCATTCAACAGCTACCCCGAACAGTCCTGTTGCGCGCGGGTGAAGTAGCGTTTGAGCAGTGTTATTGCGGCAGCGCAACTAGATCGCCGCTGACAGCAAATATCACCCGGATACCGCCTTTCGGAATACGGCGGAACACCTGGAAATAAATCGTGGTATCGCCGTCCGCCTGAATAGTAACAACTTGGTTGTTCACCAGTTCATCGGTTCCATCGCCATTGCTTTGCGGCGAGTAGGCTTGAGCGAACTCCGCCGTGTCACCGCGGACCGTGGCTTGAACGCTTGAGGTGAAGCGTTGGCCCGAAGGCAGCGTGGAGGTAACCGCAAGATACCGGATGATCAGCCGCTTGCCTGTTGGAACGGTTAGCGTAGCGAAAGAGAAACCCGACGAATCCGGCACATCCAGCCGAATGGATTGCTGAAATGCCGTATCGGAGGTCTGCGCCGGGGCGGCGGCGGTGAACAGGGCAATAAAGAAGGTGGACTTCAGGGCAGAAAAACCGGTCATTGAAGTCTTCATCCCCTTGGTATTCAGAGAATAACAGTCATTTGCTTGGAATTAAAGCGCTACCTTCACAACAGAATTACGCCTATTTAAAAAATGAATTTGCAATTAATTTTCAGTCGGTGCTAACATCGGCAGAACTTTAGTGGTCAACCCCGTTTGAGGCGGTGAAATTTTCGCCTTCTCAAACCACCGCGTTTCTTCCCCGTCCCCGTGGGACGCCCTGCTCCTTGTTCTTTTGAGCGAATCCGCCGTAAAGCACCGCTTCGCCTGACAGCAAAGCGCCATGCCCCCGGCCCTCACGCTTCGAAGGAGAAAAGGATGTCATTTCGCAGTCTCGCAAAAACGGCATTACTATCAATCGCATTTGTTAGCGCTTCTGTTTACCTGCCGGCCCAATCGTTCCAGGGCGGAGTTAGAGGATCGGTACTCGATCCTTTAAAAGCAGGGATAGGAGGGGCAAAAGTCACCCTGATGAATGAAGGCACCGGAGAGGCTAAATCGGCGCTGACCCATGAAAACGGCGGCTATGATTTCACCTCGCTGGTTCCAGCAACCTATACACTTACGGCGGAGAACCCCAGCTTCAAGAGATTCGAACGAAAGAACATTGTTGTAGGCACGCAGGAGTACCTTACGATCGATTTGCTGCTGGAAGTGGGGTCGGTTACCGAAAGCGTGATGGTTACCGAAGAAGTGCCGCTGATTGAAGCGTCGAACGCTTCGCAGGGGCAGGTGCTGGATAACCAGAAGCTGGTGGATCTTCCGAATCTGGGGCGCAACCCGTTTATCCTTTCGAAGCTGGTGCCGAACGTGATTCAGATTGGCAACCCGGCGTATAACCGCATGCAGGATCAGAGCGGATCATCGGCAATCTCCATAGCCGGTGGCCCGGTCCGCGGCAACAATTATCTGCTGGATGGAATTCCGATAACGGATGCTGCTAACCGCGCGATTATTATTCCGTCGGTGGAGGCAGTGTCTGAGGTGAAGGTGCAAGCCAATACTTATGATTCGGAGATGGCGCGTACGGGGGGCGGCATGTTTAACACTCTGATCCGTTCCGGCGCCAATCAGATTCATGGCAGTGCATATGGGCATCTGCGGCGCACCGATTGGGATGCGAACAGCTTCTTTAACAATGCTGGCAATATACCCATCACCCTTCAGCCGAACACCACATGGGGAGCTAGCCTGAACGGCGCGATTGTGATTCCGAAGATTTACAACGGCCGCAACAAAACGTTTTTCTCCGCTGCGATTGAGCAGTATGACGACACTCAATCTGGATCAGCAACCTTCTATGCCCCTACGGCGCTGGAGCGGATTGGCGATTTTTCAAAGACTTTCGATTCCAAGGGTGCGCTGGTAGTAATCACAGACCCATTCACGAAAGCACCGTACCTCGGAAACAAAATCCCCACGAGCGCAATCAATCCGATCGGGCTTGCGATTGCCAATACTTACGTCCAACCAGGCCGCGCGGCAGCTTATTATGGCGATCAGAACCTGACCGGTTCCGCTTCCTTGCAATCGCATGCGGCCCGGAAGATCTTCAAGCTGGATGAGAACTTTACCAGTTGGTGGAGAGCGAGCGCTAGCTACGCGCGTTACTACTCGCTTGAACCGGGCAATACTTGGTTCCCTACCATCTCTTCGCCTGATCAATGGCGCCTTCAGCGCCGCGTGGATGCGACGGCGATCAACAATGTGATTACACTTTCGCCCACAACTGTGCTCTCCGTTCGTTATGGTTTTAACCGGTTTCCGAACTACGGATACAAGGCAAGCCAGGGCTTCAATCTTGCTTCGCTAGGATTCCCGGCATCGACCGTGAGCCAGATTCCGAACCCCACGTTTCCGATTGTGAATTTCACAACCGCGTACAATTTGGGCACGAACAACAACTTCTTCTATGTTCATTCCTCGAAGAATTTTTCCACCAGCGTCTCGAAATATGTTGGCAAGCATAGCCTGAAATCAGGCTTTGACTATCGCCGAATTTCAGCAGTGGGCAACGATCTGGATGGCGGCAACGGGCAATTCCAATTTACGTTCAACGGCCAGTTTACAGGCAACGAATTTGCGGATCTGTTGACCGGCTACCCGTATTCGGGGAACGGTTATCTAGCCCGGAAACTAAGCGATTTTGCCAATTATTACGGGGCATATATTCAGGACGATTTCCGCATCAGCCGCAAGCTGACTTTGAATTATGGTCTGCGCTGGGAACGGGAATTGGGGATTCAGGAGACAAAAAACGGCTTGATCACCAACTTTGCGACAACAGGGGCAAACCCCCTAGCTGCAAATGTCACAGGCATTACGCCCAAAGGCTTTGTTCAGTTTGCAGGGCAGGGCGGCGCTTCCACCCATGTAGGTAATTTCTCCGGTAGCAAGTTTGGACCTCGCGTAGGAGCGGCATACCAGTGGGATTCGAAGACGACCATTCGTGCCGGTTACGGCCTTTTCTACGCGCCCCAATTTTCATTAGGCGCTCCAATTTCGCCCCCCGGCTACACTTCGGAAACCAGCTACATTGCCACAAACGATGGCTACAAAACGCCCGCTGGTTCGCTCAGCAATCCTTTCCCAACCGGGTTGACCGCACCCCTTGGCAACGCACTCGGCGCTTCAACATCCATCGGACAGAGCTTCTCGCTTGTGGATCCAAATGCAAAATCACCGCGGATTCAGCAGTTCTCACTTGATATTCAGCGCGAACTGCCTTTCGGGATTGCAGTGGAAGTCGGCTACGTGGGCAGTCGCTCCGCTAATCTGGGCTTGAATGCTCCCAGCCGGAACATCAACGCGCTTGACCCTAGCCTGCTGGGCACTCCGGGTCTGACCGGTTCCGTGGCGAACCCGTATTACAACCACGGCGGAACCGGAATTATCGGCGGACCCACAGTGGGCCAGTACCAACTGCTGCTGCCGTACTCCGCTTATGGCGCCATCAATGTTTCATACTCCAGCTACAATCACGCGCAGTACGATTCGGCGATCTTCAAGGCGCAGAAACGATTCAGCCACGGGCTTTCGTTCCTGAGTTCCATCACATTCTCACGCAACCTGGATGCCAGCGCCGGAGGCGTGGGCAATACTTTGAACAGCGGTGCGAGGGGCCCGCAGAATCCCTACGACTTAGGGGCGGAGTACGGCCTTTCGAACATCAACACTCCCTGGAACTGGGTGACGTCGGTTTCCTACGAGCTTCCCTTAGGTAAAGGCAAAACTTTCGCAAGTGGTGCGAACCGCTTGATAGATACCGTAATCGGCGGCTGGTCTATCAACACTGTTTCTTCTTTGCGCACCGGCTTCCCGCTGCAGATTTCACAATCTACAAACAGCAACTCCATCTTCGGTTATGCCAGCCAGCGCCCCAGCGCGACCGGTATTAACCCGGCAACCAGCGGCAGTCTGGAAGAACGGCTGAACGGATACATCAATCCGGCGGCTTTCTCACTTTCTCCGCGCGGAACGTTCGGTAATCTGTCCAGAACCATCAGCCTTCGGGGACCCGGCATGGCGAACACTGATGCTTCTTTGTTCAAGAACTTCACCATTACGGAGCGGTTCAGAGGTCAATTCCGATTGGAAGCCCTGAATGCGACCAACACGCCGCTGTTCTATGGGCCGAACGTTTCCTTTGGAAGCGGCAGCTTCGGCAAGATTACTTCGCAGGCGAATTTCTCACGCCAATTACAATTGGCGCTGCGATTCTCCTTTTAAACGTTTTCGTTTTCGAGAAATCTGACGAATTCCGAACGAACGGGTGTAGAATTTGGGCAAGGTGCCACGTCGTGCACCTAGTTCAAACCCTGTTCGTTCGCTGTTCCAACCTTGGCCCTCTAACCTGTATCGAACGGAGACTTTTCGTATGAACAACATTTTGAACGCAGAGCAAACAAGCGAACTTTTGAAACGCGGTTTTTCCCGCCGGTCACTCGGCCGGTTCGCTTCCCTCCTAACTGCCGGAGCCGCCCTCCCTTTCTATAATGAGAGCGCCTTGGCACAACTTTCCATGGTCAAAGATATTCCGGCCGATGCCGTGAAGATCAATGCGAACGAGAATCCGCTGGGCCCTTGTCCGGAAGCCGCTGAAGCCATTTACAGTATTGTGAAAAAGGGCGGCCGGTATATGTATGAGAATACTTTCAGCTTTGCCAAGACCCTGGCAGATATTGAAGGCCTGAAGCCTGAGTACGTTCAGCCATACGCCGGTTCCAGCGAGCCGCTGCACACTTCGGTGATGGCTTTTACTTCGCCCACCAAGAGCCTTGTGGTGGCGGACCCGGGTTATGAAGCCGGACCGCGCGCTGCAAATTTCGTAGGCGCGAAAACCATTATGGTGCCGCTGGCGAAGGATTACTCGCATGACGTTAAAGCCATGGTTGCCGCTGATCCGAATGCCGGCGTAATTTACATTTGCAATCCGAACAACCCCACGGGTACGCTGACCAAGCGTTTGGATATCGAATGGGCCCTTGCCAATAAGCCCGCTGGTTCCATCCTGTTGCTGGATGAAGCGTACCTCCACTTCTCTGACGCAACCCCGGGTTCCGACTTGGTTGCCGCGGATAAAGACGTGGTCATTCTACGAACCTTCTCGAAGCTCTTCGGCATGGCTGGCTTGCGTGCCGGTGCCGCCATTGGCCGTCCGGATTTGCTGGCCAAGATGAGAGGTTATTCCGCCGGGGCTTTACCGATTACCGGCATGGTGGGTGCGGAGACTTCGCTCAAGGTAAAAAATTTGGTGCCTACGCGGAAACGCGATATGCGCAACATTCGCCAGGACACCTTTGACTTTCTTGCGAAGAACGGCTACAGCTTCATTCCTTCCGATTCCAACTGCTTTATGCTGGACACCAAGAAGCCAGCCAAGGAATATATGGCTGCGATGGCGAAGCAGAATGTCTATGTGGGCCGGCCCTGGGCTGCCTGGCCGACTTATAGCCGCATCACGATCGGAACGGCCGATGAGATGGCTAAGTTCAAAGCAGCAACCAAAAAAGTGCTCGGGTAAACAGGACTTCTCATAAATGAGAAAGCGCCTCACGAGTTACTCGTGGAGCGCGCTCAGTGGGGATATCTTCGGCGGCTTCATTGCTTCGCTGATTGCCTTCCCTTACGGTTTGGCGATGGCCTCTCTGATGGGGCTGCCGCCAATCCTGGGCGTCTTCACGTCCATACTTACCGCGCCAATTACGGCGCTGCTCGGCAGAAACCCCGTCATGATCGGTGGAGTCTCTTCCGTGACCATACCGTTTATTCTGGTCGCCGTGCATGACCAGGGTATCGGGGGAGCGGCAAAAGTCTCCATGGTGGCTGCGGTGCTGATGCTGGTTTTTAGCACGCTTAGGCTGGGGCGCTACGTAGCCTTGGTCCCTCACCCTGTAATGGCCGGTTTTTCCTGCGGCATTGGCGGCATGATGGTGATTTCGCAATTCCGCACGATCTTTGGGTATAGCGTCCACTCCGCGGATTCTAGTCTTTTCGGGCTGCTGCGGGAATGCCTGGCTAATCTGACAAATTTGCGATGGAGCACCACTCTTATTGCGCTAGTGGTAATTGCCGTGGCATCGCTCTCTGCTAGAATCTCGCACAAGCTGCCTGCTCCGCTGTTGGGGATTGGAGCTGCTGTTTTTGCCGCTTTCGTTTTTGGTTGGAATTCGAGTGAAGTAGGCGCGCTGCCCTCCACCATCCCCCCGTTTATCGGATTCGCGTGGCGGCCGTCCGATGTCTATACCGTTCTCCCTGCGGGGTTTGGGCTAGCTTTTGTAACCTCCGTAAACCTGCTGGTAACCTCACGCGTAGTGGAACACTTTCGCGGTCGTCACACCGCGATGAAAAAGGCTGATGCAGACCGAGAGTTAGGCGCCTACGGTATTGCTAATTTGGCGGCAGGAATGTTTGCGGCACCCATGAGCGTTGGAATTCCCGCGCGTTCGCTTGCAAATGTGCAGTGCGGTGGCACAAGCCGCCTGTCGAACCTCTTTCATGCTGCGTTCTTAGTGTTATTCGTAACGGAGGGTAGCGGCATTATCAGACACTTGCCGGTTGCGGCACTGGCTGGCGTAACTGCCTGGATGGGTGTCCGCCTGATGGAATGGAGCATGTGGAAGCGCCTGGCAAAAATGCGCCGCGTGGATGCTTTAGCATTTCTGTCCACGTCCTTAGCTGCACTATTTTCAAACGCTGTGTTCGCGGTAGCCCTCGGCGTAAGCATTTACGGAGCCGCCTACGTTTACCGGAACTATCTCTCCACACGAAGGTTGTTCGTCACCGAAAACACGCCAGATACGCCGTTGGCCTGAATGTTGGCGACGTTCTTATCCGCCTGATTCGCTACGACCCCTTCAAGCGTTACTTGGCCGTTTCTCACAATGATGTGAATTGATGGAACTGCTTGGTAGCCATAGCGCGTTGAGAGCGAAGTGTGCCCGTAAATAGCCTGGTAAACGGCATAACGAATCTGATCGTCATTCGGGCTTAACGGAAGCACTTCAATCTGGTTAAAAACTTCAGTAACACCCTCAAGCCGCTTCACCACGTTGCCGGCGTCTGATTTTAGCGTAGGCCGGGTCACCTGACCCATCAACGTCACACGCGATCCGTCGATGCGATACGACAAGTTATCGAAGACGTTGTAATACGGCAGCATGACAAGCTCGTGCCGCACCTCTTTGATCAACCGCATCTGCCCGGGATCTCTCGAGTCGGGCATCACAGCCTTGCGATCCTGTCCAGTGGCACCAAGCGCGAGCAAAATGGCGGCGAAGGGCAAGAAAACTTTTAGTCTGCTCATAATTCCTCGTCTCAGTAGACGCAAGCAGGTAGCCAAAAATTACTGGATTTGCAGCAGGATCTTCTGCGCTTCGTCAGCGGTGAAGCTTTCCACCTTCGCGGAGTGATTCATCGAACAAAACTTCGGTCCGCACATGGAACAAAAGGCCGCATCTTTGAAACCTTCCTCCGGAAGTGTCTCATCGTGCATCGCGCGGGCGGTTTCCGGATCGAGCGAAAGTTCAAACTGTCGGTTCCAATCGAATTTGTAGCGGGCACGGGAGAGTTCGTCGTCCCGGTCACGGGCGCCAGGGCGATGCCGAGCCAAATCAGCCGCGTGCGCTGCAATCTTGTACGCGATAATCCCCTGTTTTACGTCTTCCAGATTCGGCAAGCCGAGGTGCTCTTTCGGCGTGACATAACAAAGCATGGAAGCTCCATGCCACCCGATCAGGGCTGCGCCGATAGCAGAAGTAATGTGATCGTAGCCCGGAGCGATATCGGTTACCAGCGGTCCCAAAGTATAGAAGGGCGCTTCGTGGCAGATCTCATTCTCTTTTTCGACTTGCATTTGGATTTGGTCCAGAGGGATGTGGCCAGGACCTTCGACCATCACCTGGCAATCGTATTCCCAGGCTTTTTTGGTCAGTTCGCCCAACGTTTCGAGTTCCGCAAACTGTGCTGCGTCGCTGGCATCGGCAATGCAGCCGGGACGAAGGCCGTCACCCAAAGAAAACGTCACGTCGTACTTCTGGAAAATTTTGCAGATATCTTCGAAGCATTCGTAAAGTAAATTCTGGCGGTGATTCTTCACCATCCATTCCGCAAGGATCGCGCCGCCGCGGCTCACGATGCCGGTAATGCGCTTTGCCGTCAAGGGAACATACTGCACCAGCACGCCAGCATGTATGGTCATGTAATCCACGCCTTGCTGGGCCTGCTCTTCAATTACCTCAAGCATGAGCGCGGTGGTCAGATCCTCCACGCGCCGCACTCGGTTCAGCGCTTCATAAATCGGCACGGTACCAATCGGCACCGGCGAATCGTCAATGATGGCCTGCCGGATGCGCGGAATATCGCCGCCAGTAGAGAGATCCATAACAGTATCCGCACCGTACTTTACGCAATACTGCAGCTTGCCGAGTTCCTGAGCGATATCGGATGTGGTGGAGGAATTCCCGATGTTCGCGTTAATCTTGCAATTTGACGCCACGCCGATACACATCGGCTCCAGGCGGCTGTGATGGATGTTGGCGGGAATTACCATGCGCCCGCGCGCCACTTCACTTCGGATCAGCTCCGGCGCCACCTTTTCGCGCCGCGCCACGTACTCCATTTCGCCAGTGACCTGCCCTTGGCGGGCATAATACATTTGCGTGCGAATCTTGTCTTGTTTGCGGGCTTCCACCCAATCAGTGCGCATGTTTCTTTTATTATCCCGTGTTGCGTGAAAGCCCGCGCTGCACTACTTCTTCGGCTGTTTCGGTTTCTTAGTCTCTTTCTTCTTGTCCATGCCTTTAGCCATCGGTGATTCTCCTTCGTTTCAGGTTACTCTCAATCGTTTCTTAGGTCTAGTTTTAGGACGATGATGGAAGTGTGACGGTTGAACTGAAACCCTGAGCTGTGCGCCGCTTCGCTTACATCGCGCTGCTCTCGCTTACCCTGGTTCTTGGACTAGCCGTGAGCTGGACAGCCTTCGGCCAGCAAATCGATAATTACGCTTACGATTTCTTCTTCCGCCTGCATCAACCCGCGCCCTGGACGCCGGAATCCGTTATCCTGGCCGCTGATGAGGAATCGTTCTCATCCTTCGGCGGCCTGCTCAAAGTGCGTGCGGCTCTGGCGCGCGGCCTGGAAACCATTGCCCCGGTGCATCCACGCGCGGTGGCCATTGACTTTATTTTCACTGAGGCGCAAGATCCGGCTAGCGACCGGGCTCTCGAAAACGCGTTCGCTCACACCCGAAACCTGATTCTTGCCTGTGACCTGATCGCGAACGGCGAACGCTGGGACGATCCGCTGCCACAATTCCGCAGTCACGCCCAAGCCGTCGGCCATATTCAGGCTGACCTCGATTCTCTCGATGCCATCAGCCGTGAGATTCCGCTTGAAAAAGCCACCGCCCGCGAGCGGCGCTGGGCCTTGTCGCTTGAGGCGTTCCGTTTGAGCCGTAACTCGGAAATTGTGGAATCGCCTGACGATTTGCGGGTGGGGAACACAGTAATCCCCACAAAGCGAAACGCCGGTCGCAGCGTGCGCATCCGTTATGCGCCGGCATCCATGGGCGGCTTGCCGCGCATCTCTCTGAAGCAGCTTGCGGATCACCCTGAACTCGCCGAACGCTTCCGGGACAAAGTCGTTTTTGCCGGCGTGACAGCGCAAACTGCGGTCCGTGACCGCTGGATGACGCCGCTCTCCGGTTCCGTCAGCATGCCGGGTATCGAGATTCACGCCAGCGCATTTGAAACCTTCGCACACGGCTTGTTTCTGCGAGATACGCCCTTGGTCGCGGTGGTTTTGCTTTGCGTGATTACCGTTGCGGCTGCGGGTTTAGCTTACGCGCTTCTGGAAGGGTGGATTGCCAATGGAGCCGCGGTCCTGCTCCTGCTTCTGGTGCATGCGCTTCCCTACGCTGCTTTCACGCAGAGCATTGTCTTTCCATTTCTGCCCGGCGTTGCGTGCGCCTGGTTCTCCGTCTTCGCTGCCGCGGCGTGGCAGGCAGTAGTTGTCCGTGGGCGTTTGGGCAGGTCTGAAGCGGCCCGTTCGCAATACCGCGAAGC
>JAABUK010006564.1_pt1 | contig 17279 bp, 19 predicted proteins | sample 5559141 | NCBI WGS metagenome assembly JAABUK01 (sample SAMN10711869, study PRJNA513367) | rock metagenome | isolation source: Antarctica rocks | place: Antarctica: Victoria Land, Pudding Butte nord | collected 2016-01-03 | reverse complement strand
AAGGTGGGCTACTTTGATTCCACGGCCGCTAGATGGAGGGACGATCGTCGGTGTTTCCAAGGAGATGGGCGATCAGGAAGAGGAGGCGAGACCGGAGACGAGACGGCTATTGCTCGAGCAGTCTGTTGAGTGCTTCCCTGACTTCGTGAAGAAGGTGGAAGACTTTGAGGTTATTCGGGACAACGTTGGGAGGCGGCCTTTCCGGGAGGGAGGGTTGAGGATCGAGGTCGAAGAAGTCGATGGCGGACGGAAGCGCATAGTGCACGGATATGGAGCAGGTGGTCGAGGATATGAGCTCAGCTGGGCGGTCGCCGAGCAGCTTGTGGAACTGGTCACTTCGACCGATGCCGCAAGCTGAGCCCGTGACGCTGTGAGCTTCGAACTCCGCCGTCTGCTATTTTTGTCGAGATTTTCGCAAGAGTGCTCTCTTCAACGCTTGGGTTAGAATCTCATCAGGGCCTTGGACTCTCAAGCCTCATTTCTTCTTGTTCAGAGGTCTTCCCTCTGTCTTCTCCAGCTCCGCAAGTTTCGTCTCCTCTCCAATCAACCTCTTTTTCTCCTCAGCAATCTGATTCTCCACCGTTCTGATAGCAACGCCAAGCCGATCAAGCTCCTTTGATTCCTGCTCACGACTGTAGACATTGTCCTTGCTGATCCTTTCCGGTATCTCCGCTGTGGGCACTCCCCTCGCCGAGGCTTTCCCAGCTTTGGCGCTACCCTTCCCTTTTGCTATCCCCCCACCCCCAGTCAGAATGTCAAAAAACTGCTCCACTGGCTCATTGAACAGCACCTCCTCGTAGCAAATGCTCTTTACCATCTCCCTTCTCTCTTTCTTCCCCTCAATATCATTGCCATACGGATGCAGCTTCAACCCATGCCAAATGGTTTGCGGCTTCTCGGTACTCTCTGGCACAAAGTAGAACTTGAGAGCAATCTCGAACTCACCCCAGCCCGTCTCTTCGACCTCGAACGGAGGTCCTTCAATCATGCGCAAGCTGTTGGGATACGTGTCATGGAGCTTGAATTGAACCTTCTTGAGCCAGTAGGATATGTCTTCATTGTTGATGCCTCGTACAAAGACCTTCCAGGAGTGTGTATGATCGGCTGGCGCGCTCCTGGGTCGGTTGGTAGGATCGAAGGGAACCGCTTCGGTGCCGTAGATGAAGGGACGGTGGATCTGGACGCCCTGATATTGGTCAATTTTGTGCGCGACTTCTTGTGGAGGTAGGGACTGGGCTTACTCGCACGCGCTTTGTTCCTGCAGGAGCCGGCATGTTCACAAGCTAAGTGCATTTCCAGAAGTTGTTGTTGCTAAAGGGAGAAATTGCTCAGGGCTGTGAATAATTTCTTTGACCATCATTTCTGCCGAAAGTCGCGGTGTCTGGCTAGAGGAAAGGGTCCAGAGTCCAGACGAACTGATGGTCCAAGCTCCTGGTGATGTCAAGATCCAGGCTTGATATTTATTCAGCTTGACAACAATTGATCCCACTTTACTTCAACCTTTCTATTTCTCCCACGTCGGTCCTACATCGTCCAAGTATGCGGTGACACTTGCTTCTGGCCAATCCATCATGTCGAAGAACGTGAAGAAAAGTATTGTCGTGGCCGGCGGGAATGGCTTCTTAGGATCTCGCATCTGTAAGTCAGCCGTCTCGCGAGGTTGGGATGTAACATCAATCAGGTATGCTCCTCGATCGCTCCCTCAATGCTGCCTCTAATACATACTAGCCGCTCTGGCGAGCCATCTTGGTCAGCCGTAACCTCGTCGTCCACGCCACCTCCCTGGTCCACCTCAGTCACCTGGGCCAAAGGCGACATACTAAAACCATCAACGTACACATCCTATCTCAAATCCGCCGATGCAGTCGTCCACAGCATGGGCATACTATTAGAAGCGGACTACAAAGGCGTCATCACGGGGAAAGAGTCTGTCTTCTCCGGGCTCTCGAGAGCATTCAGCAGTACGAAATCAGGCAGTAGTGGGAATCCACTTGAGAGGGAGCCAGGCGGAGAGTTAGGCAAAGGAGAGAAGGATGGACAGCTAACCTACGAATTGATGAATCGGGATAGTGCAATTGCACTGGCACAGGAGAGTCAAAGGGAGGGCGTGAAGTCCTTTGTCTACATTTCTGCAGCTGCGGGCGCACCAATGCTGCCACAGCGATACATCACGACGAAGAGGGAGGCGGAGACCACTATTGCCAGCGAGCTGATCAAGTTGAGAAGCGTATTCATCAGACCCGGGTTCTTGTACGATTCATCCAGGAAATTCACTCTGCCCATTGCCGCTTCTGGCATGGTAGGCTCGGCTGTCAATGGGATGATCGGAGGAAGTCTAACAGGCATCTTCGGTGCAGCGGTCGAGAAGCCACTGAAGGCCGATCTGGTCGCTGAAGCAGTCGTTGAAGCCATTGCAGAGGAAGAAACCAAAGGCGTGGTGGCCACAAAGGAAATCGAAGCACTAGCCTCAAAAGCATGGAGGAAAACAATGTTATAAAACGTGTACCCTATCGCTTGACTATAACGTAACTTCCTCGCCTGCCTCCCTGAGACTCTGATCTCTTTCCTTGAAGGAAGCGCCGGACGACCTCGAGGAGGAATCAGACTTCTTCAGGTCGCAGCACTTGTCATGCAGAGAATGACGTTGACGGCGTACAAGACCAGCTTCCTCCTGTGCTTGGGCAATGCCATCGTGCTTGACGCAATCTCGGCACCTGCGCTGTCGTCGCCGGTTCCAGAAAAACGGCCCTCCACATGGGTATGCGCCTTTGGCGGCCAGACCTTCGGGACAGTCTTCGATCTTGGACTTGCGACGCCCGCAGAGGTAGATGGTGTAGATTATTTTGCACATGTGGAATTGACTTGGTTTGCAATCACGTTTGAGGACTTTGATGTGATGGCTGGATTGGTGGGGGGAGGCTAGAACAACAACAACAACAACAAGATGAAGAAGAAGCAGCTGCATTAGTTATCAAGGGAGGCAGCAGATACTTGCACAAAGAAAAACGAAAGGTGCATCACTGTTGCCACTGTTCTCCATGGTTCCGTTCCTTTTCAAGACGAAGGGGTTCTTTTGCTCCGGATGTCTTTTTGTAACCGAGCTGAGACACGACTGCTCTGGACGGACGTAGGTTGTCTCAGCAATAGCTAGCTGGCAAGCCGCCAGAGATAGCGATACCCATGCAGTAGATTCCATGCTCCCCAACTCTGTGATACCACCCATAACGTCTTGCCTGTTGCCTGCATGAGGTAGCACTGCCGTTGCATCACTCAAATCTCTTCCTCTTTGATTTGGGCAACTCTGCGCGCATATTCTGGATCTGCCGTCCCTGGTCCTGAATGGTCTCATCCTTTTCCTGTAGCAGTGCGTCCAACCGTTCGACCAAGTCCGAGCCCAACTTTGGATGGTTTTGAATTAGGTCTTTCATCTGAGAGCCGCTGCTAGCCATAGAGTATTGCCTAGTAATGGTTACTACGAACAAGCTCTGATGTTTCTGCAAGGTTGGTATCTCTTCCCGAGGATACAGAGCTTCCGTAAGCTGAGATACCAAGTTCGCTGCCTCCTTTTTTTCAATCCGAGCAGCTCGATCCTGGAACCATAACAGTCGTTGTTTTATCTTTGAGTCGACCAACATGACGAGGTCAGACACGAGGTATTTATTAGCTACAACAAGAATACCTGTGAGATGTTTGACTTCCTTCGGTAGCTCTTCTAGGTATTTGACTTCATCTGGTAGTAGATAAATCTCCCAACGGCCTCTTGTTAAGGGACGGACCTTGATATGGTCAGAGAGCGTGTATAAGTACTTTAGCAACTCATCAATAGCTTCTGGATCATCTGCGTCGAGCTCAATGGGTTTATCCAAGTGTACCTAAACTGACCATGAGTACGATGTGAGGTCAATAGTAGACTTTGACAGACTTGGAATTCCGGACGAATGGCAGCTCGAAGAAATTCACATCGTTGTGCTACTATGCCCCTGTGCACGTTCCACACGCGACCTTGACAAGTAATCTGGAGATCGGAGTTCTCTCCTGATTCTAAAAGCCTGCTCAACTGTTAAAGATGACTTTATTGAAAGGAAACTCAGCACGTTTACCTTAGCTGAGCAAGCATCAGCTCACCCTTTCTGAAATTGTCCACTCTTCTCTCACCGAAAACTTGGTCACCTTCATTCTCCGCATCGTGGTCAAGTACGGATAAGAATTCCTCATCAACGAATTCCTCATCAACGAATTTGGTTATCATAATGTCTCAAAACAGCCTGATGAAGCCCTCAAACGAGAGTGAAGGTATGAGGTATTGTGCGATCGAGATTTGTAGGACGCGGAAGAGGATAAAAGAAAATTGATGAGAACACGATTGATTTCAGAGGTAGAAGCGTATCGTTCACTCTTAGTCAAAGCATGAAACACAAGGATTATTCGCTTGTCAGTCAAAGCATAAAACACAAAGGTCACCATGGTGAAGGAAGTTCCAGACTATGCCAAAATATCTCGTGACACTTTAAGATGCAATGAGGATATACTCTCCCAAAAGTCAAGAATGTGACAATCCACAACCAAAAAGCAATCACTACGAAATCTCTTGCTACACTTCGGCAATGCGCAACTCACATTCAGCTATCCTAGGTAAACTGGAGGCCAACGTGGCTCTCAAAGTACCAGGGGAAATTGGCTCTGTGCGACGGAATCACCCTGGAGGCAGGGCTTGAGAAGTAGCAATGGAGAGGATCCCCATCAGTACGCTTCGGAATTGTGGTTCATGAAAAACACAGGCAGTACGGCCTCCTCCTGCGGATGGTCTGTTTGCGCAAGGAAAGTGCTGGATTTTTTGTTGTCAGTATAGGACGGACCTGTCGTGAGATTTGACGTCACTTTGTTGCTCTCTTCGTGACTGCGGTTGTGCCATTTTTTGAAGGGCATTTTCCGACCACAAAAGGAGCTGCTCATTCAATTTAGCTTGCCCATATGAAATTTCCAGGCGACCTTCTTGGAAACTTCGACTACGAAGCTTGACTGACATTGGTTTGCTGAAGGCGAACCAGAGGCAGGCGACTTCCCTCATCCCATAGCATCGATGATGCCCGGTCGAAAGCATGAGCCGTAGCACTCGTTGTCGCGAGTTTTCTGGAGTGCAAGATGCCTAAGCCAACGTTTTGCCATCAAGAGGTTTTCGTCCACGAGTTTCGGAACGAGCTCGATATCAGCGTGCCGCACTGCAAATCTTGTGGTGATACACAGGAGATCATCTCTTAACACTTTGAGTTCTGAGACCTCTGTCTCTTTAAGATTTGCTCGGTGAAAGAGATTGAAATTTCCGCCGCCATAGGGTGTCCTCTTGTTCTAGGCGCTCGTATATCTGGCGTAATGCAAGGTTCACGAGCCCTGTCAAGTCAAATTTGGGGGGCGATTTTATATAGCATGAGATTAAAGTTCCAATATTCCGTCGAGATATGGCGAAGGTACCCTTTATTATTTCTTGAACGTACGCACAGCTGGTGACCTACCATGGAGACACAATCTGGTTCTGCGCAGCGTATTCCTCCTGCTTCCGAGAAAGCATGCGCTTTGGCGCAGGCCGGATATTTCAATGCATATAGGGAGTATAATAGACCTTCAACAGTATCTGGCTTATCGTCTGGCAAGCTCACTGTTTGTTAAAGAGCTTCCTATCACTGTAAGCCATGTTCTATGGATTTTTGCATCAGTCTTTCATATCAAGAAGTCACCCAGGAGGCAGGCCCTGAAGAATTCGCAGCGCGGCAGGACAATGTTGCTGCAACACCGTTGAAAAATAAGCAGGGGATGGAGCTACCTTTCATTATGCGACTTGCGGTCCACTTTTTCATATTTTTCGTGAGATCGCTTCGATGAGCTAGGCATTGGCTACTTGATGTGACAATTGTGACACTTCATCGACAGCAAGTCTCGCAAGATCATCACAAGCCCTATCAACATCCCCACCATACTCAGGCGTATGCTGGCAGGACCTCACAAGCCCATGACCGGGGAACATGACCTCAAAGCTATTGAGGAAGCAGACCCACGCGCTAGTCATGAGGCTGTTGAGCGTCCTGGCCCCGCTGGCTGCGTCGGTGACTCGTTCCAAAACCGCGTTTTGGCTGATGGTGAGACACACTGTGTCGAAGCCATGCCAGGATTGGGGGCCGTTGAATCGCGCTGCGGCGAGGGGCCCGCGAAAGGTCTGGGGGAGGAAGAAGTCGGTTGAGCGGGTGGAGGTGCTGGAGGGGAGGCGGCGGTTGATGTGTTGAGGTGGTAGGAAGAAGGGTAGTGCTGACATTTCTGTGAGATTGGCCGCTTGGTGTATGTTTTGTTTTGTGTGTTGTGCGATAGGGGCGTCAGGTGTTTGTCTGGTCGAATGTTCGTACATGGGTACTTCAAGCACCATAGGAAACAAGGAGACAAGACAAAGGTTTCCGCGAAACAAAGAGCATAGAGAGGCTCAAGCACAATGAAGGGTTCACGACAAAGACGAGAGCTCATTGGTCCCATATCCAATAATTTGATTGATGTGCATTCAATGCCTTAACCTTTGTTGTGATAAAAGTCACATGTGCCCAACCGTCCCCACAACACCAACTCCAACCACAAATCTATCCTCGCTTCCTGATCCTGAACGGTACCTTCCCCACTGGAGGAAAGGTCCCCAGCCCATAGTATTTCACGTTGGGCTTTCGAGACCCCATATCATCAGTATTCAGCAACTCGATATCGAGCATCGAGAACATCACCGCGAAACTCAATATGATTTCCTGCTTTGCGAAATTGCGGCCGGGACATTGTCGCGTGCCACCTCCAAACGGCAGCCAGGCACCGGCTAGACCGTCCATGGTGAATCGGGGGCCGTCGTCCTTGGATTTGGAGGATTGTTCCGCATCAGGAGCAGTGGGGTTCGGAGAGTTGAAATGCAGAGGCCCGCTTTGGGGGTCATTGGGGCACACGAGGAACCTCTCGGCCCAGAACTGATCGACTGGGTGGGCTCCTTCGTCCGTCATGGTGGTGGCTCCAGTGTTCCAGATGCTCCTATCCATGGCAGCGACGCGGCTATCTACCGCGATCAGTTCGTCCTTGGGAATGGTGAAGTTACCAAGATTGAAATTGCCATGAGCAGCGCTTCGTAAGGCAAAGAGGGAGGTGTATAGTCGCAGAGTTTCTGCGTACATGGATTGTAAGATCGGCATGCTGCAGAGGAAATCGATGTTCATTGACGGGGTTTTCGGTAGCTCTGACCAGGACTGAGAAGTCGCAACTGCCTCCCGCGCTTGCGATAATAGATCCGGCCGCTGCAGCGCTTCAAGGATCATCCAGAAGACGGCTGGGATTGAGTTGGCATTTTCTCTGCGCGGTCCGTTAGCACAGGATCGTAGGAAAGGAATCTTGTGGGTGGGAGAATGAGTAGAACTCACGCCCAGATCAAGCCGAGATCTTGAGAAGCAAGAGCATCAGCGTCCAAAGAATCAATCTTTGGTAGGTATTCCTGCCGAGTCCTCATCAAAGGAGAGCCGTAGAAGCGATCATGGCCATCTGATTCAATGCAGGATTCGTCAAAATTGTTTCGAGCAAAAGCATGCCAGTTTTTCAGACTGTTGAGAATCTTGGTACGGGTCCGCCATGCTCGGGGAGCCAACCACCGGGGGTAGCCTTTGAAGAAGTGGAACATGTCAATGTCGAACTGCCAGAAATCATCCACAAATGTGGGGCTCTGTTCAAGCAAAACGGGTCCGCACAGCGCCTCGATTGCAGGACCAATGAGCACTTTCTGGATAAAAGCGTACAGGTCCTCGTGCTCAATCCAGTCGGTGCCCAGATCCAGCTGACTAATCCTTTGCGTGAGCAGGGCGCCGAAACGATTTCCGAAGTGCTTCAGGCCAGGACCGTTGAAGAAGCCGACAGTGTTCTTCCGAGTCAGGTAGTAGTAGCGATCCTTAGGAAGGATATTATCGCTGCCATGTGGCTGTGGATTGATGCCCGTATTGTCGGCATGATAAATCTTCATGGCCCGGTCTGGGGTTTCGAAAAAGTTCTTCAGTGAAAAGCAGGTCACCGCTTTCGCATCCAACCCTTTGGATCGCCATACAGCCGCGATGTTATCAGGGCCAGTCACAAAGTTCATCTTGGTGGTGAAGAACTGTAAACGTACTGCTCCGGGGTTGAACATCTTACTCCTGAAGAATAATCAGCATGCTCGTCTCTCTCAAACGTTTCATGCATCTCTAGCATCAAGTCATACTTGGTCAGCTTCGCTACAACGCCTGTGTCCCAGAAGAACATGAAAGCATGTCCGAGGACCGGAGTCCAGTAGGGAGCCAGTGGCGGCTTTCTGTCTTTGGTCCTCGCGCGAAACGTCTCCGACGCAAGGAGAGACGTGATGAGATAGGTCAAGATGAATGGCATCGCAAGGGCAATGGGTGTGAAATACACGTTGTACTCGGCAGCAAGAATTAAAGAGGCCATGGTGTTTGAGTCTTCCTCAACAGAACACGGCGTGCAGAAACAGAATTAAGTTACGCAACTCAGTAAATAATTCTGGAGATAGAATTGAGACGGGGCATTGAGAGAGTTGACTTTGATCTCTGGAGAGGGGTTTTAAATGGGCTCATTTTGAGAGGACAGCTCGTTGGGGTCATGGCCATGATTGGTCGGCAGTCCCATCTCGTCGTCGATGTGATGATCATTGTTCTGGTCCGCGATACTGTTACGTTTTCAGCTGGCAGCCGGTTCTAAATCTGGAGCTGCCAGAAGGGTCCGAGCCATAAGCACTGATTCGGGTGACGATCTGAGCTCTGCAATGTTATCACAGCTCTAGATGACGAAAGAGCGCCATGGGTGCCATGGCTAGTAGAATCTCGGTGGACCTTGAAGATTAATGTTGGTGTTAGTGTTTGAACATAGCGGACGAATGGGTCGTAATTTGTAGAAAGTGTGCTGAATATCATAATAACCGAAAGAGGATACAGGTCTCCTGGCAGTGTAATCAGCGTAGATCGGCGGCTCTGGCCTGTTTAGGCCAGTATTCCAGCCCTCCATACTACGGTACCAGGCATAAGTTTTCGTAGCTCGGCGCTAGTATTATTGTACGAAAACGCTGATTTTACAATCGGTCCTTGCTAGCAGGTTACACGCTATCAACGTGCTTAATATCCGTGGTCAATGAGAGGGTCCCCCCTGTAGGGGGCCCCACCCTCAGCAGGGGTATACTCCTGCTGAGGTCACTTGTCGCAGACGAGTGATGAACAGCCTAATAATCATATCAGCGTAATAATCATCTTTTTGTATATTTATTATAAAATGCGTTATAAATAATCTAATTAAGCGAATTTTGTATATTTTTTAATAGATTTTCTCTTATAAATCTACTGCGAATTATCTAGCTAAATTTAAGCTTTATAACTGCTTTATCTTAAGCTTTATACGTAATTATCTCTCTCTTCTTAAGATCTATTCAAGCTAAGTATCTCTCTCTTCTTAACGCTAAGTAACTAATTCTCTTACTTAAAAAGAATATAGAGCTTCTCTCTTTTATAATTAATATTAAGTTTAATAATAATATTTTTGACATTTATTTATTACAGTAGTTAATTCTACTAAATATAGCTTTATTTATATTTCATTTTTAATTTATATAAAAGTGCTTTTAATAAATTTTATCTATAAAGATTTTATATAATTTAAAATTATTTATTTAAGTAAATCAATTTATTTTTAAAGTACTTTAATTATATATAAAGTTATTAAAACTGAATAAGAGAATTCTAAGAGAGTAAATAATTGATTTAGTTGAGAAGAAGCTTAATAATCTTATACTTTTATTAATATAATTTATGAATTATAAGAAACTAATTCATATTCTTAAAATAAGAATAGAATAGAGTTCTTCTTAAATATCTCTTTTTAAATACTTAAAATAGTAGTTAGAAATTTAAGTTTATTGAAATCTAAGTATTTCATATAAGTAATTTAATTAATAGCTTTAACATGAAAATGCTTAAATAACTAAAATAGAATAATATTAAATGATTGAAGAATATGATTTATATAAGAAGATAAAGTAAATATATAAATATTTTTATACTTATAAAATTCAAGTATTTTATATATAAAATAACTTTTTAATTTATTATAAAATAGAATTTAATAATCTCTTTATTAATATTTTCAATTTTAATAATTAAAATGCTAAATATATTAATATATCAGCTTATTATTATTATATTTACTTTCTAAGATATTTATAAGAATATTATCTTTAAGATCACGAAAATAATATTCTTAATATATCTTATTAAATAGAATAAGCATTTTTTAAATAATTATTTTATTAGCGCTAATAACTTTAATAAAGATTATAAGCTCTTAATTATTATTAGAAGTAAAATAGAATTTTTTAGAGATTAAAAAGATTATTATTCACTAACTTTTATTTATATTAATTTGAAATTCTATTTTATTAAAATTTTAAATATTTTTATTCTGAACTTTATATTTTATATGAAGCTTTTAAAAATATTTAAATCAGTTTAAAATAATATTTAAATTATAAGTAAGCTTTCTTTTAAATTTTAATAGCTTCTATTTAATCTTATAAAGCTTAGAATATCATTTAATAAAATATTAAGATTAAAGATAATCTATAGTAAGTAATAAATCTTCTTTATTATAATTCTCTTTAAAAATAAAGTTTACAGTACTGTAAAGTGAATTTAAATATAGAGATTAATTTATTTTATTTAAAGTTTAAATATATTATAAAATAGTTATCTTCTATATTATTAATAATCTATAATTTATAGATTATTAATCTATTCTTAACTCTATACTCTTTATTTATTAAGTAATATATTTTCAATTCACTTCATACTCGCGAGTGATTGCGGTAATATTAACGCTCTTCCCGATCTCTTAAATATGAATAATATCTTCAGCAGCTCTTTAAATAAGAATATTTAGAGTCTCATTTAAATTAATATATTATAATAAAGATATATGAATAAATATATAACGCGTTTAAATGTGTAAAAGAATAATCATTACGCTGATATGATCATTAAACTGTTCATCACTTATCTATGACGAGTGATCTCAGCAGGGGTATATCCCTGCTGAGGGTGGGGCCTCCTACAGAGGGGACCCTCTCATTAACCACGGATATGCCAGAGAGCAGGCATACTCGATCCTAGATGCTAAATAGGCAAGCGTATGAATCAAGCGTTTTAGCGCTGTATCTTTACAAGCGCATACTAGCGCCGAGCTACGAACATTTATGCCTGGTACCGTAGTATGGCCCTCCAAGAGAGATTAGAAAAGGGTGGATACCAGTTGCGTCTATCATTAGCAACACGAGCGAGCTCCAACTTTCCCCCCTGATATTGCCCAGCGAAATCCGCGAAGAATTTGTCGATCCCGACCTTGGCAAAGGGAATCAACGCCACAAAGCTTTACCATCACCAACATTGGGGGCGCAAACGTATGAAACTCAAAGTCGATGACCTGTCTGAGTGACACAACGTGCTGATTCCCTGTCCTTGCCAGACACTCGCTTGTTGGTGTGGGCCTGAGCAGCCCTGCAGTAATACACCTTGTAAGGATGACAATCCTACTTCCAGCAAGCACGAAATATTGCCTTTCTCAACCTCAAGTCAATGAAGTGCTCCGGAAACTTCACCAACCTCCACACGTCAAGGTGAGCCTGGCCATGGTCTCCCATCATGGATCTGCAGAACTTGAAACATCCAGAGGAAGTTCTGGGTAGCGCGAAATGGGTAGTCTGCCTCGTTCTTCTGGGCTCTCGGAAAGCGCTTTACTGCTCTTAGTATATATCAATAGCCATCCAGCAGAAGGATTTCGTTCTTCACTGCTACTGACAGACAGATTGACGCTTTCTGTCTCTCACGTAGCGAACAATGGCGGTATCTAGTGGGAGAATATCAGAGTTCGATTTCAAGGTCTTCATCTGCGGTCCTCTTGATGCCTCAACTTGACTGAAACCCTTCCAGGTCATCATCGGCGTGTTCTTCGGCCTCGCAATAGTCGCGACGACCGTTCGCATCCCTACTCGTCTATGGCTTGAGAAGCGGCTCCACATGGACGACTGTTTTCTCCTTTCATCATGCGTGTTCCTCATCGCGTCCACAGGTCTCCTATACTACGGAATCCCGGCGATTTTCTTCACGGCACAATTGACTTTCAATCCTGCCACAGCTCTCGGTGCCGGCCTCACCGAGGCGGAGATCGTGCAGCAAATCATCTTGTTCCAGAGGATCAATTGGGCGTATCTGGCAGTCAGCTGGGCGAGTATCTTCGCTGTCAAATTCGGCTTCTTGTCACTTTTCAGGTATCTCGTGGACCGTATTCCCTTCATGTATGGCTTTTGGAAGGGCGTGGTTGTATTCACCGGGTTGGTCTTTGCATTCTCCGTTTGCGATGCCTTTATTGCTTGCTCAAAATTGGGCCTTGCTGCTCGTAAGTAGCACGTCTTTTCCAGTCAAATGAAAGTTATCTGATATGCACGGACAGTGGAATGTGCCGCGACCCCTGGAGCGATCAGAAAGGGTTTGGCGATTGGAGCCACCGCGATAAGCCTGGACATGGTGACGGATGTGTTGAGTTCGTTACCCCTCTCGTTCTTTACCATAATCAACTAATGCTTGGCAAAGTTCTCATAATCCCTGTTTCGCTGCTGTGGCGAGTTCAGATCAAACCCCGTCAAAAAATCGGACTCGCAGCATTCCTGTGCCTCAGCGTCTGCATGATCATCATTGCCATCATCCGAGTTGCAGGTCTGCACTATCAAGGTAAATTCGACAACACATGGATTTTCTTGTGGCAGCACGTGGAGAGTTGCATCGCGGTGACGATGTTGTCGTTGACGGCTTTCCGCTCTATCTTCGTCTCGACCAAGCCGAATCGGAGTCCCAACAAAGCTCGTCCGTGGGTTCCTTCGACAAGCAGGTTACTCAGGAGATACAAGAAATCCACATCCGACGAGAAACGTTTGGATGATCTGACGATTCCATCAGCCACGTTGACCGGCATGAGCGCGGTCATGTATCGCACCAAGGTGGACAACTCTATGGATGAGAAGGCGAGATCAGGCGGCTGGCCGCGGACGCCCGAATATCACCATGAACCGTATTCCCATGTTTGAAGGAACGTTTGCTGGTTACCAGCCCAGTGCATCTGGGGGAATGGAAGAATGAGTGCTTTGTCATCGAGAGTACTGGTATCCCGTCGTACCGACAGAGAGGTAGATGGACGGACAACTTGTAACAAAAGAGAGATATTGTGCTAAGAGGACCAAGCCTTTCCTCTATTGTCGTGATCTTTACCGTTTGTAAAACAGACATAAGTCTGACTCTCCCTTGTGTAGATTAGTCAGCTGAGATAATAATGCTTGGCATCAAAACAAGCCGATTGGGCCGAACCGACTTGACCATAATATCTGTATGGTACATATTAGTTGAAAGGTTATAGAACAGGACCCCTTGAAGCATTGTGTTGTTCTGTTTGCGAAAGCTTGTGGAACCCTTACCTAGTAGTGTCAAGGTCCATTTTCCGCCACCTACGACAATCAATCACTTGTGGGAAAGACGCCTGGGAAGAACGAAGCCGATTTCATCATCGACAAGACCACTGATCATACCCTCTAGCTAATCAACTCTGCTACTCGACAAGGAAGGTCCTCACTCGGCTGTGCCCGCTGGATCTGGTAACCTCGCTCTCCATACACTTCTGTGATCCCCTTGGTTCTTTTCGCACGATCCAACTCCTGATATGCCAGCCGAACCTCAAATCTCCGAACCGTCATAACCATAATGACCTTCATCTCTAGCATGGCCAGCTCCTGTCCGATGCAGTTCCGTGGCCCATGCTCAAACGGCCGCCACGCCCCTTTGATAGGATGTAATGGGTCGTCCGGCCCCACCAGCCAGCGTTCTGGTAGGAAGTCGTCGGCCCGAGGCCAGTAGGCCGGGTCGCGATGTATGGGCTGCGGGTTAGCCCAGACAAGGAAGCCGTCCGTAGGGAAGTGGCGACCTGCATCGTCGGAGACGTGGAAATTGGGCTCGCCGGCGCGGGTGCTCGAGACAGCAGGGTACAAGCGTAGCGTTTCTTTGATGACAGCGAGCGTGTATGGGAGCTTGTTCAGCAGGAACGGATTTGAGGTGACGAGGGAGGCAGTTTCAGAGGGGTCTGGGCCCAAAACCGATGCATGCTCAGTACGGATGCGGGCGAGCACGGTGGGATTGGTGGCGAGAACATAGAAGATATAGCACACTGTGCTGCTGGTTGTGTCGTGGCCGGAAAAGAGGAACAATTTGATTTGGCTCATGGTAAATTTCTTGAACGTGTCGTCCATGACGTTTGTCTCTCTCGCGGTCAGGACTAGATCGATTATTGATTTGCTTCCTTTGGCGGAATGGTTTCCCTCGTTTTGAAGTTGGGCGACGCGGCTGTCTATCTCTGCAGATACATAGTTGTCCATTCGCCGTGAGTTATACCAGTGAACCAAAGGACGTATGGGATTGTATCTTGTAATCGGGTTGACATCGGCTCCGAAAGTCAACCAGCGGACTTGCATGCGTAGACCATCTACCAGTGGGTTGCTTCGCCTTTGAGAGTCGAGTTTGGTGTCTCTGTGATTAGTCAGCAAAGGATAAATTTCGCCGCCCGGGAGGGCTTTACAAAACAACCCTCCCAATTATGTCCATGGTCAAATTGTCCGTCAAATCCTTCATTTTGAATAGCCCCCGATCCAGCAGACGTTCTTGAAGAATTTCACAAAACCGGCTCGTCTCCTCCACCACGCTACTGGTCAAGTTCACGAGATGGCTCGCGCTGAATCCGGGATTGAAGATGCCTCTCCACGTCTTCCACAAATCTCCCTCCATGGTGACTATGTCGAGACCGCCGGTGATGGGCTCTAGGAAGTATTTCATGGCATGATATTTCGGGAGGGAGTGTTCCTGCGTGATTTGATATAACCCACGGGTGGAGGCCACAACAAGCATCTGAGGACCGAATGGCCAGGTGTCTAGGTAATAGATAGGACCCATTTCGGACAGTTCCCGTCGGATGATGTCTGGAAGATAGTTGGGATGTGCATCTCCAGGTAGTCTAGCGGCAATCTTGTAGGCAAAATACAGGTGACCGAGTATTGGATTCCATGGTGGCATTGGCTTGATGCCCGTCAGCAATTATACTGGGATGTCACCGCCATCTCGCTGGGATGGTACACTGACCAGCCCTTGTTTCCTAAGCTTGGCAATCGTACTCCGTGCCCAGTAGAGCTTGAATAGAAACCTGAGGAGTGCCACCATGAGGATCGTCGCAAACGCGACCCATATTGACACCCGTTCCTGAAGCGCCATGTCGCGGCTCGTAGTCGAGGTAAGTCAAGAAGAAGGAGTAGACATGTGCCGCCTGCACCTGATAGAAGATGTTGCTCTCACAAATGCTGCGGCAGTCGGCAAAATGGGCCGCTGATTTTGAATATCCAGAAGTGTACTTCCTACTTGAAGCGACGTCCACGAAGCTTCCACTTCGAGAAACGTGCTTGGCCCTGGAAACTAGACAATGACACTGTCAAAATGATCGTCAGCGTGAAGGGCACAACTGCGAGCTGCATGACCAAGGAGAGTGTGCTGCACCCCAGCACACCATGACGTCATGAGGCGATGGATGGGGCTGTCAGAGAGGAGGCGTACATATCTGTCTATGGTTGAATGTTGGTATGACACGAGATGAGAGCTCCTAGATCAGCCCCCACGCGCAACTGGAGCTCTCGAGCTGTGCGTGGACAGGGGCTCAAGATCCTGGTCGCCTGCCATCAATCTACCTCTGAACATCTTTCCACCGCATCCTGATGGTCGTCAGCCATTCAGGAGCACCATGCTGACACCATGGCAACCTGCGGTCTGCGAACACGGCCAGCTGTACCATGAGCCCAGATTCTCGCGGCACTCAAACTCTCCCTACGCACCGTCCAGGTCTGGAGGGCGGAGTCCGCGCCGCTCCGTTTCTTCCTGCTTTCCCCCTCACGAACTAGTTTCATACCTCAATGGTCCGGTATTCGGATCATCGTATGAGCAGTTTCTGATCCAGAAGCTGAACACCTACTGTTACATCTCCATATACATTCGCCAATGCGCTCAATTTGGGATATCTAGCTAGCCTTTGAGAATGCATTGAAGGCGTGAATCCCTGGTGAGGCAAGATCGGATGGATCCAGGGAGTGGTAGATAGCACCCAAAGCGCCTCTCAATGCCAAACACGCGAATAAATACTTTGCTATTACTGCAGCAATAGGTCAATCGCTATATCCATTTCTGATAGTCTTCATTGTTTTAATCTTGGTCTTTTCGTCAGGTTTAACCTGTTTGATGGTCATTCTTTTCCTCGATTGTCCTTTATATCATCATTGCCGGCTGGTCTGGTCATCAAAGCTGCTCCTCTCATCTTCGAGAATTCCCCAAAAAATTAAGACAAACCCCATTCTCTCCTTTCTCGCCCTCACGGCACTCGCCGTTGCACGGCCTATGTGCAATGACGATACCGACTGCTCTCAGCAAGCGACATCTTTCAAACGTCCCGAGTAGGGTCGCCAATGACGTTCAAGCCATGACGGCGGCCCTTACTTTGAAGAGAACCATCTTTCCTCGGCAAGTAGTTAATGCTACCCAGAACGGCAATACTCAAACCAATGGCGATACTGCACACAGCAATAATGGAATTAATGGCAATACTGCGAACAGCAATAACAACGCCCAGAACAACGGCAATGGTGCGAACAGCAATAACAATGCTCAGAACAACGGCAATACTCGAAACAGCAATAACAGGTTTAGTATATTCCACAACGGCAATACTCGAAACAGCAACAATGGAATCAACTGCCGTATTCATTCGTAGCCAGTTGCCGTTCCAACTTGAGTCAAGGGTGACCCTATCGTGGTTGAGCTCGACGCAGATTTGGATGGAGCTCGACACAGATCTTGATGGAGCTAATCTGTTGAGCCAAAAGCGAAATCGCCATAGCCCGTGCTATCACAACATTATGTACCTCGTCGCAGCGAATACTCAAACAGATTTGCGGAGAGATTTGCGAACTCTTGGCAAGGTTGGCAGAAAGGACATGGAATTGTGCTGTAGGTCCTCCTTGGCGGCTTACTCAGCACAGGCCTACTACGGTAGGAGGCATAAGTAATGTTAGCGCACGCTAGTAATGCCTTGTAAATGCCAAGATAGAACGTCACAAATCG
>JAABUK010006561.1_pt1 | contig 17285 bp, 17 predicted proteins | sample 5559141 | NCBI WGS metagenome assembly JAABUK01 (sample SAMN10711869, study PRJNA513367) | rock metagenome | isolation source: Antarctica rocks | place: Antarctica: Victoria Land, Pudding Butte nord | collected 2016-01-03 | reverse complement strand
AGCCAAGTTGGGCAAGCAGGAGATGCAACAAGTGCCAAAGTGCCACAGCCTGTTGCTCCACTGCCTTGGCAAACCAAAGCTGCATAGTGTACAGAGATGGGTGTTGAAGTGCCATCTGTGTAAGGCAAGAACTTGGTTGCCTTGTAAGCAGGTGCAGAAGAAACTTTTCTGGGACAAGCTGGCAAAGGTTTCATCAAGTCTAATCAGCTTGCATTTGCAATTGCATATTTTATTTTTGCAGTAGTGTTCTGTGTTGTTGACTTGCCAAACACGCGGAAGCATGGCCATCAGATCCCACATGTGGGCCTCAGAACACCCAAACAATAGGGTCTGTGTCAGCATTAGTCTTAGCTAAGCAGGCGGCATACAGATCAAGGTGTATATGTTTCAATGAAGTAGCTTGCTACTGTACAATCAGCGTGACGTCATTGTGACTCAAAGCCTTGTTGCTTTCTGTTCTGTCACAAGTGACTGTTGCTGTTGCCAGCAGTGATATCGTGTGTGTACTTGAATTGGTGCCTTGAGCCTCACGAGCGTGTTGTGCAAAGCTGTTGCATTTCTGAATTTGGAGATGGTGAACTCTGGTCTTTGGGAAAGCTACACAGGTGCAAGGGGGCACACTCCGTTGGGAGCGGTCACATAAAGACTGTATTCACAAGCCTTAAGGCTGTCTAATGCATCACAGGCCCTTAACACACGCCTTCACTTTGAAGACCTAGGTGCACTGTGTAATGGCTTATTGTGAGTGCCACCTGTGGTTCCTCTTGTTTTCAAATGGTGCCTTGCTCCATGAAATGTAGTGGTGTGAGTCACAAGTGTGTTGTGCAGTGTTGTTTGTGTAATGTGTTGTTTAATTGATTTGGAGATGGTGATCCCTGGGTTCTGGGAAGCCACGTAGCTTTCTACGTGCACACAGGTGCAAGGGGGTACACTCCGTTGGGAGTGGTCACATGAAGATTGAAACCCTGAACGTGTTGAAATGTTACTTTCAACACCAGGCCCTAGAATAACTTCCCAAATCCCAGGGAAGGGATAGTTGGAATTAAAATCAATATTAACTATTGGAGAAGGTGCTCTCTGGTTTTTGGGAAGCCACGTAGCTTTCTACGCGCACACAGATGCAAGGGGGTACACTCCGTTGGGAATGGTCACATGAAGACTGAAACCCCGAACGTGTTAAATGTTACTTTCAACACCAGGCCCTAGAATAACTTCCCAGATCCCAGAGAAGGGATAATTAGAATAAAATTGCACTGACGTGATGCTTCATATTACCCTCCTATCGCATCCACTGCAAAGCTAGAGGTATGGGACGACTTTGTGGCTGGCAACAAGGTGTCAAGCTCTTCCTTCTTTCTCGCAGGTGGGGTTCAGCTTCGTTCACATGCCATGTGCGTGGTTACTTTAAAAGTTTCGTACGTTGTTTCATCTGCGAGCGCTTGCCAACCAGGTTACAATCGTCCTGCCTTCAAAAGACCCACCCCATGCCGTCGTGGACCGGCTGAGAGGACCCTCTCGCCCAGCGCTTTTTGTGCGTGGTTTCTTGCCCTCAGCTACTGTTAAAGTTCAACAGCTTGCTTGCCCTAAGACACTGCAAGGACTTGACACCCCAAGACTATGTTTGCAATCGGTGACAAGCCTGTTCTGGCGTAGGCCAAGCACCCGTCATGGGTTTTTATGGCCACTTTGTCTGTGGCCTAGCATCACTCTGTAGTGACAGACCCTTGTTGCCGCACCTGCGATGGGTCTTGTCAGACTTGTGCATACCCATATACCAGGAAAGTGAAAGTCTTTGAGCTGTCGTTTCACAGATTCAAAGTCTGCGCAAATCAAACAATGCTTGGACGTTCTGTACAGCACATAGGCTCGGTTGGATGATTGCCTAGGAGTCTTCACAACCAAGTGTTGTTTTAGCTGTTCCTTTTGCACTGCAAACTGGGTCAAGACACATTAGTTGCGCAATGGTGTTCTTGCTAGGGACAATTTTGCACGACTATGCAGTATAAGCTGCATCTCGTCATCATAATGGGCAAGGTCACAGCAGGAAATTTCGACAAAAATTGCACAAACAGAATGCGAGAACTGTATCTAAGCCAGATTCCTAGGCAGCCCGGTATATAATGCTTGGCTTCCCCTTAAATTGACAACAAAAGGCGTAGTCTCTTCTTTGCTTTTCTCTAGGCCAGACTATGATGCAAGATGCAAAACACCTCTCGCTAATGACTTGTCACAGCCATGATGGGATGATCCTCCCTTTTGCATTAGTCGTCTTCCACTGGTTGATCAGTGAGCTGCCTATAGTAGATCCGGTCTGCTCTGCTGCTGCGACTGCTGCCAGTGTTGCTAGTCGTTTCTGCCACATAGGTGCATAAGTCCTTGACCTGTCTGTAAGACAAGCGCAGCCCAAGATTGTGCAGAATGCGCCGCATGTCCTCAGTCTTGATGTACCCAGTCCCTGTAAAACAAGCCCCCCAGCTAAGCAGAAAGATACAACTCACAAAGATTTCCTGCACAGCATGCATGAGATGAGATTCACCATGCCTATGCCCTGTGGCAGTGACAGGCTTGCAGCATGTTCTGAATCGCATGAGCTTTGCGTTTCGTCCAGTTCGTCAGGGAGGCATGAGAATTGCTTCACAGCAACTGACAGCAATCACTTGCCCACCTGTTTTGTCAAAGTATCTGAAGGCGCACAGCAGCCCTTCATCCACAACTTTCTCCTTCTCCTTCTCCTTCTCCTGCCCATCCTTCTTGTGGTCCTCCTGCTTGTCTGACTCCTTCTTGACTTGCCCCCTGTCATCTGATCCACCCACAGCCTTAGCATCTTTTGCTGCTGCTGCATCGCTGCTGCTGCCCAACTGCGTCGTGCTTTCAGACTTAGGTGCTGCCTCAGCTGTGCCAGACTTCTGCTCATCACCAGCAGCTTCTGCGTCATGCATCTCCACATCCACTGCTGCAGCTTGTTCTGGGTGATCCAGTTTCACGCTGGCACCGTCTGCATGTTGGTCCATGAGTGGTCAAGCCATGACACATCACAAAGTGTGCGTTGACTTGATCATGCCTGCCGCTTGCTTGCATGCGTGAGTGCATTTCATGACCTTATCTAACAAGCTGACAACCTGCAAAATGTGTCTAGTGCATGCACATAAGCGCAGCAATTGTAATCAATGTGCTCCTATGCATCCCCAGCACTCAGGGAATGCATGCAACAACATGCATCACCTGTAATGCATGCATGGCAGAACATCCAGAGAGACACACATCATACATGTGCCGATATGACTTTTGCTGAGTTTGACATCTCAAATGCATCATTCCTATATTGACATGCGCAAGACAGACAAATTTCTGCAGCATCATGCGGCAATAGGAGGTCAGAAAGGCCTGCATGTTGGCGCAAGCTCTCTTGTTTGCACATCACAAAAGTCACCTGTGTCAGCAGCATCAGCAGCAGCTGCATCTTTGCCAGCAGCTTCAGGAGCTCCCTCTGCAGCTGCCTCTGAAGGCGTTGCAGCAGCTCCCTTGGCAGCTGCCTCAGAGTCTACACTCACAGCAGCTCGGGCCAAAGCGTCCAGGGGGGATTCTGCAGACGCGTCGCCCTTCTCGGTCTCCTTCTCTGGTGTTGCATCTTCATCTGCCGCCTCCTCAGATGGCTCCTCCTCTTGTGCTGCCTGGTCAGCCAAACAGAGAACTGTGTATGCTATGCTTCAGGACCCAGACGACTTCCAATGTAAGGGTGTCATCAGGAGGACAGACGACTGTGTCATCAGCAACATGTAAGACAACTGTGAAAAGACCTATAGACCTAGTTATTGCTGTTGCAGCGCATCACATGGACGGTTTTGTAGTCAGCTCATGCTGACTACACACTGCACAGATCATTATCATGAGTGCAGTAGGCGCTGTTGCAGTGACCGCCGCACAACCAAGCATCAATTGTGCTGAGACTGCACATGGCACAAGCTACTACAATGACTATGACACATGCCGCTACCTCATGCCTCAGATCTGCCCGCAATTGACATTGCGTCAGCACATGCCAATCTCAGGGACAAGCATGCATGGGTCATAGTTAGTGTAGCTTGTGCCACGTGAAGTCTCAGCACAATTTATGCCTTGTTGTGCGGTGTTAACTGTGACAGCGCCTGCTGCACAGACTGTGCTGATCTGTGCGGCAGGCTGCACAGACTGTGCTGATCTGTGCAGCAGGCTGCTAAGACCATGGTCAATCCAGGGGAGGCATGTGGACACTGCATTGACAGGTATACCTTCTTGCCCCGGCCCCTGCCTCCTCTACCCCGGCCTCGGCCCCTACCCCGACCCCTGGCAGAGGTCGTCTTACGGGCAGGCTTGCCCTTGGCTGCTGCCTTAGCAGGTGACTTAGGAAGGTCCTCACCTCCCTGCAAAATTGTCACTGAATCTGACACTGATCAGCCAAACAGGCAACAGTGCAAATTGAGCTTGTGATATATGCTCAGCACAAAGCCTTGCACTGTACAGCTGTAAGAGAGTCAGATCTTGGTGACCAAGGGCCATGCACCACTTCTGATCATGAAGTTGCGGTAGCAATCAAGCAGAGGGACATGTTTTCAGGCAGTAGAGCCACAGCCACAGTTGCATAAGTGATAAAGCTACAGCAGGTGTCAGGTGCAAGAAGACTTTACACTTCGCCTAAAATGTTGGCTGGTGGCCAAAACCAAGGAAGTGGTTTGCACAAGAACATGCAAACCATGTTACGTGCTCAATGGTTGCATCCACACAGACACAGCTAGACAAGCAATGAAGGACTCGCCTCTTCTGTCTCCTTGGTCTCTGCTGAGGCGCCATCTGGGGACTCAGAAGGAGCTGCCTCAGCTTCTGCCTTCACTTCTTCTTGCTCCATCTTTGCATCACCTCCCTGCAGGCACTCCATCTTGCTGGCAATGTATGCCAGTGTGCCACCTGTTTCCAGCCAACGTCACAAGTTGGCAAAGTGCAGGCTGGAAACAGGTGACAGCTTGCTTCAGCAAACCTGATGCACCCTATTGTGCAACAGGGACAGTATGGTATAGGTGCAGAGGCAACAGCGGCCCAACACATTGTTTGACAAGCATCACTACAGCCGCTGCAGCATCAGCTTGGCACACCTACTGAGAGGATGGAGCTTTTCAGCCTGCAGTGTGTTGGTATAGCGTAATGGCAGGTGTGACGCAACCTGTCAACCTGGGCAAGGCATGCATGCAAAACAAAGCAAAACCCAACCCTTGACTGTTTAAAGAGGCTTGCCTCGGCTGCTTGTGAGTCCACAACTGCTGGTACATCTGGCACCTTGGCTTCTGCTGCAGCTTCCTCTTTGTTGCTGGCAGTCTCAGTCTTGGCCTTCTTGGCTTCAGGAGCATCCCCAGTATTGTGAGGGGCATCCTGAGAGTTGGCCTTTGGGATTTTCTTGCTCTGGTCCTCAACCTTTGTAGGTGCATCCAGAGACTTGGTCTTGGTTTCCTTGGCTTCTGTCTTGCTCTTCTCCTCCTCTTCTGCCCTCTTCCGCTTCTTGTCCTCACGCTTTTTGCTCACGCTTTTCCTGCAAATCCACCGGTCATCTGATACATGTGTGCAAAAGCTTGAAAATGTTGCAAGCAGCTCAACCTGCAGAAGAAAATAAGCTGCATAAGCTATCCAAGGTAACTTCGGTTCTCAAGCACTCATCAGACTTTCCAGCAGATAGCAAGGACATTGGAAGCGTGACTCAAGACATGCTGCTGTAGAGCAATAATCCATGTATATCCACACCCTAAATCAACACCCTTGCAAAGTCATGTTGACCCAACATTGCTTAACAATTGTGTGTGATCAGGTCATGATGTGTAGTCATTGCTTGCGAGCGCATGCAAATCAGTGTATATTTATATTTGATTGAACATCATCTCACACACAAATTGATACAGGTCAATATAGTACACCCCTCCACCATTGTGATTTCGCCCCTAGAGTGTGGATGTAAACAAGCATGCGCAGCCCAGATAGGACCTTTGTCCAGCAAATGAACATGAACAAGGTCACTTGTGGGCCGATTGACATAAAATTGGATGCAAGCATTGTCAGAATTGCCGCAGCAGGTCTGAGTGCTGGGTACACAGGTGCATGTTGGTTTCCAAAAGGCAGCTCACCTGAAAGACTGCATTGCCTCATATACTGTTTCACCATAGTCCCTCATCAGCATGTCCTGGAAGGACTCAGCAAATAAGGACAGCTCAAATGTGACCTCATCCTTGTCAGACTCATCATAGTCCAGCACACCGTCCAAGGACAGAGTAGCACTTCTCCATCTGTCACCTGCAGTTCCGCTTCCGTCAACAACCATGTTGAGCAAAGAGAAAATGGCATTCTTGAAGGTTCACGTAGCCTTCTGATGCAAAACATGGTGATGCAGAACAAGCTGAAAGTGACTCCTTGCCTCCCACTTACATGCATGTATGCAAAAGGTTGGTCACGACTAAGAGAAAGGGCCTTCTGCTTCATCAGCAAGCACACGAGCTTTTGAAGCCTGTCAGTGGGGCAAGGCCACCGTTGCAAAGCTTGCCACTGCATGAGAGACCCAAGTCATGAGTGAACACTGTGCTGAGCCAAGCATTGTGGATATAGCTGTCAACTGTTTGGCAGCTAGAACTGAGCAAGGTCTACCACAGTACACATTGTGAACTTATAATGGGTGTCAGACCTGATGTGGACAGCTTCCCATGCAGCTGCAGCACTGGCCTCTCCGGAATCTTCTCCTGAGGCTCCTCCTTACTCACTTCCTTCTGCTTGTCTGCAACCTTGACATCCTTGCCCTCAGACTTGGCCTCTGGTATGCCATCCTGAGATGCTGCATCAGCATCTTTCATGTCTGTGTCTGCTTCCTCTTTGACACTGCTGTCAGCCTTGGTCTGCTCAACAGCATTTGCTGCCTCTGCCTCTTCAGCTTTTGGCTTGTCTGCATCTGCCTTGGACTCTTCGTCTTTCTTCACCTGGAGAGGACACATGGGGCAATTTTCAGCTTGCCTGCAAGATGCATGATGGATAAGCAGTCTGGAGCAGCTAGTATGCTGGCAGATAAAACTTTTGGCCAGTCATGTGAATCGGCAAACAGAAAGTAAGTTTGAAGCAATTGAACAACACACTGGTTTGTTTAGGAATGTTAAAGTTGACAATGTTATGTTTTCCAACCAAACAACGCAGTGAGCTGTCAGAGCTTGCAATGCAGCCCATTGCAAGATGCAGACAAAGAAGAACTGCAGCTATGATGCTGCTCCAGGACAAGCATAGGTTTAGTACCTTGTCTCTGGCAAATTACGGATACCCAGCACACACGCACGCAGTGAGACAGCTCTTTTTATCATGCATGTGCATGCTTTGGACATTCACCTTCTTGTCAGAAGCCGCCTTGCTGTCATCGGCATCTTTCTTTGCCTTTTCAGCGTCTTTCTTAGCAGCCTACAATGAAACGTATTGCAAATTGCACTTGAAGCTTCCCATGAATAGCATCCCTAGTTGTAGGACAGCAGAGCTAGACTGGTTTCAATCACATCAACCCTCATAAGTTGCATCAAGATCTGGTATGCATCTTTCGTAATGTGTCTCAGCTTGATCTATGCCTCCAATTTGCTTTCAAACAGTTCTGAGAGGCAGTGTGGCACATTTGCCACATGTTGAGCAAGGTTAGCACATGGTGCTTGTGTGTTGGTTCAATACCTGCAACCCACATGTCATGCGGTTCATTACTTAAGTGCAGACTAAAGCCAACATGGGAACTATGTGCCAATTTTTGCTGTGCTGACACAACTACACAAAGCCCGCTGTGTAGTGTCATGCCACAACACAGTGCCATGGTTTTTGCTGATGTGGACCCACCAGCTCATCCTCATGATCCTTCTTGGCCTGCTTCCAGGCTTGCTGCTGAGCCCACAGCTGTGGCCAGTCATCCTTGTTAGGAAGGCATTTGTCCACATCCACCAGGAAGATGACAGTAACCTGCATTGCAGCTGATGCTATCCACAAGGGTGCGTACCAAATCAGGACCTTAGAGAAACCTGGTCTGACCATGCGCAATGCCACTTGCTAATTAGTTATGCTGTGCAGTCAGTGTCCTGATATACATCATGGCTCCTCAGTTTGGGTCAATGGCTCATGCCCACATCAATGACAAGCTTCAGGTTGCACGTTGCTTGCTAGAGGAGTGTCAAGTTCATATCTGACTTTTGTATGTGTTGCTGCCAGACCTTGGGGCTGGGCTTTTTGGTGGGACCAAAGGTACAGCTTTTGCGAATTGAGCAGCCCATACCTCTGACGTTTCCTCGGAACCAGCAGTTGCTGTGCTAGAGTGGGGTCTGGCATAGTGCACTTCAACAAATCTCAACCATGAAGAGCAGGGGCTCAAATCCAGGTCCAACTGGTCCTTAGCATGCCGGATGGCAGCATTGATCAACCCCTTGTTGCCCCTGTGCCGGTCTTGTTTTTGTGTCACAACAGGCAATCCACTTACCAACTATGCCCAAATTGTGATTGTCCACATGTTGTGTGCGCATGTCACAGCAATGTAGGCTGAGCAGCAGCAGTCTCTGAGGTGAAACGCACTATGACAGAACAAAGGAGCTAGACTGCATCATACATGCATGCATGGGTGGCTCTCTGACAATCAAACCTGGCCAGCATGAGCAGCGGCTGGACTTGAAAATTACTCTTGGTGATGACCAATGAAGGTTATCTGCATGAGTGGTGCCGCAAGCTATTTTGCAAGCCCCTGTCGCAGATTTCCTCGCTAACTAGTCTATGACTGGCTGTATGCCTGTCTGAGAAGGTGTCTGTGTCAGATGTTTGCAGGTGTCACTGAGGCGGTGCGCGCCTGTCTGAAGGTTGTGACAAATCACAGTAACTTTGCAATTTCAAGGGTCTGTGACAGCAGCATTGTGCTGCAAGCGAGCAGGACAGCACCACCTGTGACTGTCAGTCATCACAATACCTGCCATGTGCCATATCAGATTGACTCAGCAGCCTAGACAGCAAATATGGCCACAAGGTGGGTGCACCCTGCACTGCAGCGACACAGAGTGTGACTTACACAGCACCAAGCAGGGTTCAGGTGGATACCTTTGAGTGGCAGAACCATCTGCCTTGGGGTCATGAGGGCCCCCCACCAGGGCAATGCCAGAGCGCTCTCGTCCTGACTCAGTGCGCACTGTCAGGATCCTGAGCAGCTTGTTCAGGTGGTGGTTGCTGTCTTTGGAGCTGTTCAGCTTCTTCTGTGCATCAGCATCCAGTCCAGACAGCAACGCAACCTGCATCAGTAACCACCTGGTTGATAACCAACCATGGTAGTGGACATGTTGTAGTCAGCTGCGCTGTACAAGTTCTTGCAACACACACCAAATGTGCTCCTACAGGTAGGGCTGTTCACCATTCATTATTGACCTGCTGTCAAGAAACGCTGTGTTGACGCAAAAAGCTGTAATGCAAATCATACATCATGCCCTCTTCACAAAGCACAGCAGAAGACACATGCCAAGGGCATCACTGAAAACTACCTTGGCATTGTACTTAACATCCTTGGCTTTAAGAGCTGGTGCAACAAGAGGCTCAGTCTTCTCCCAGGCATGCTGATGGTCAAAATCCACATGCTTGTCCAGAGGCCAATTTCTGCAGCCCAAAGTACCCTTGCCAGATCCCTTGTCCTGTAAACACCACCATGTTTATTCCACTCAAGCACATGGGTAAGCACCACAAAAGCCACATCCATCACGCAGTGACACACAGCTTGTAGGCAAACAAGCTGCACATGACTTGGTGCAGACTGCTCATATGTCAATTGGGTCACTGCCACATGTGTTGCAATCAGAAATCAGAACCCAGCCAAAAGTACTTACAGTACCAGCACATGTAGCATCCAGTCAATGACACCAATTGAATTGCAGCAGTGTGCAATACAGCACATGTCTGCATGAAAGATAGTTGTATAAGCACAGGTGATCTTGATCCAAAAACCATGTCAGCAAGAGCAAGGACAGAGGTACCTGTGTCCAGTTGGCCAGCAGGTGGGTGAAGTCTGAGGCAATATACAGCCGGCTGTACGAGCGCACAACATCATTGTAGGTGCGCTCAGGTGTCACAAATGAGTGGGAAGGCACATGAACCTCATACTTGGGCTCAGGCCTGCACCACAGCGTTACTGACTGTCTGCTCCTGAGGTGCTGTTGAACATGCAAAGCCCATCCATGTGATGTCACTGGCTTTACCAGGATGCTTGCCGATCACTACCAACAGCACATGATCAACGTGACAGATAAGAATGATCGTGTTGCTGCACTTCAGTGCATGATGAGCTAGGTACATGCAGGGATCAACATGACTAGTGTGGTGCTGTGTAAACAAGGCAGCAAGCCCTGAGCGATAGGACAGCAGTGAAGCCTATACAATAGGGGAAACAGGCATGTGGAGTTCTTTGCTGGTTGATTCACAGGCTTGGCAGCCGTTGTCCTCCAGCTGAATGAGGCATGATGGCCTGCTGTGCTCCTTGACTCAGTTTGTGTAGCATGTAGTAGCAGCACAGTACATGCCATATGCAAAACCAACATGTCAGGACAACAGAAGAGGAAGGCGCATACTTGCGCTCTGGGGGAGGTGCCCTTTGCTGAGGGGAGGGGCTTGCCCTTCTAGCAGGGCTGCGCCTCCTTTCCTTGCTCATCTCAACAGGCCGCTCCCTCTCACGCTCCCTGCACAAGCATGACTCCTACTCAGTGCCTGTCCAGATGCCACAAGACCTGAGTTGCATGTGTGCAGAAGCAGATGCAGCTGCTTGGAGCCTTCTCGTTGAAAAATTGCAATTTAGTCACGTGGGCGAGCTGGCCCCCAACATTTGTAGAACCCTGGACTGACTGACAATAGCAAGTCACCTGTCCCAGCTGACAGGAATGACATGCATGCAAGTGTGTCTGCAGACTGAATTTCTGCAGGCGTGATTTTCAGTGAGAGGATGAAGTTGGGCAGTGGGGCATAACAATAGGAGGCAGATGGAGAAGGCCTCAACTGCTATTCCAGGCAAGCCTGAGGCAATGAGCCCCAGCTTGGCTCACAGAATGCGTGAATGCAGTATGAAATGCTGCGTGCAGCAGCTGAGGAGACTGAAGACAAACGACTGTGTCAGGACTACCTGTGCCTAGTACCTCATTCCCACATTTGTACCCTTGCTTACACAAATGCCATTTTGAGAGAGCAAAAGCCTACTTCTGCATTCCCACATCCCCTATCCTTGCTTAAATGAGTGCCTTCTTGAGAAAGCTAAGCAGCACTGTCATGCCAAGAAGTTTAAGATGATCTGACCTGCCCCTCTCTGAGCGCTCCCTGGGGCGTACATCCCTGTCCCTGCTTGCAGAGCGCAGTGACCCAGAGCCAGTGCCCTCCTCCCGGTCTAGCCGCTCCTGCTTCTCTGCCTCCATAGCTCTGATGGCCTCCTTTGCACTGGCTGCAGAATTCATGTGTGCTGGGCCCGCAAGCCTGCTGCCTGCATAATACAAAGCAAGTTGCACCATGAAGCACATGAACTTCAATGCAGGTCCACATGCGGTTTAGATGAAAGAACGCTGCGCAGTGCAGGGAGAAGTGTGGTGGAAGCTGCAGGGTTGCTGCCTCAGGAGGCTCTCATTGTTATGATATCCTGAAGGCGCAGACATTCTTCTCTTTGTACGTGGTACATGTGCCAGGACCTGCCGCCTTATACAATGAGAAGTATACATTGCATGCAGGACTGTGCAAGCTGCTACAAACTGGCAGCAGAGCTCTGCACAACTTGCACACTGCATGTATGCTAGTGCTTGCTGCCTGATTCCAGCACTGCCAATGTCTTTGTTTGCTCATATGCATCACTGGAAAGGCTTCGTGTGCTTGTCTAGCCAAGCTCATCAACCTTTTGAAAAGTTGTCATGACATCCTGTTCAAAAATTACTCTGTGTGCAACAATAATTTTCAGCTATAGTCTGCATTTGTTATTGTACAATCATCCTTGTCCGATATCCTGACATATGCAGAAACTAATTGAGAAAGTAGGCAGATGCTTTACCAGGTCCGCGTCCACCACCAAATCCACTGCCACTGCTGCTGCCCCGGCCACCAAAAGACCCCCCGCCACCACCCCCAAAGGAGCCACCACGGCCCCCAAAGGAAGACCCACCACTGCCAAAAGAACCTCGGCCAGTGAAGGCAGGCGCGGGCATGGCAGGGCCACCCCCACCCATGCCAGATCCAAAACGCCCCCCTGTAGCGTGCGGGTCTATCAAGCTTGAGCTAATGTTCACGGCTACAATGCAGTTTGCACTCATGCGTACAGACAGCCTCGCGCATGTCAGCATCAAGTTGTGTCGACGCCAGGCAACACAATGAACATCTTCTTTTGTTTCTGACTTGACTTCTCCTAGCATTGGTCGGGCTGTTCCTGTTTGCAAGGCAACATCTTGTGCCCAGCTGCTGCCACCAGAAAGTGCCAAAAGCATTGCACATGACTTGATGTGCCGCCAGACTTTCAGTGATGTCACACTCAAGGATGAGTGTAGAATGCGCACTGTCACCCTTTGTCTAGGCCTTCTGGCAGTGACTTCAAGCTTCTGATATGAGGAGAGTACATTGTTGTTTGGACACAAATGACTTACCTCTGCCCGCTGCAGTAGCGCTTTTGGGAGGCACTATGGTTGGGCGCACATTGCTGGCAGCTGGGGTAATGCTGGGCCTGCCATACCCCCCAGCTGCCATGGGGGTTGGTTTGTAAGCAGCTCCAGAGCCCCTACCAGCACTGCAAGTCACAGCCATAAACTCATGCAGTGCTTAGCCCGTGGCCAAAAGGATTACACTATTGACATCATGCATGCAGCAAGTCATGATGCACTGGCACAAAGATGCATTCTCTACAGCATGGGGATCTTCTGCAATTGACGAGGTGTGGTGTCGCCTGAGATTTGTTGCCACAGACTGTGACAAAACCTCAGCAACATCTGGTGTTGCCTTGCTGCCAATGACAGGGCAGGAGGACAAATCTGATGGCAGGACATTGAGATGCCACAAAGGTACAGTAGACATGAACAGACAGGCCAAAACAATACTGCAGAAGCAAATAGACAGGCCAAATCAAAGACACAGCAGGCAATTGAGGGCAACAGGTATCCTGAAGTGCATGACCTAATCATGACAACTCATGATGAAGACAGGGCGTGAAGGACCATGAGAGAAAGTCATGTTGCTCGAGACCATGTTGCACATCATGTCGCTTGTTCTGACAAGGGAAATTACCTTGTTCCCCCATAGGCAGGAGCTGCAGGCGGTGGAGCAGCAAAGCTGCCTGAGCCTCTGCCACCGGCATATGTAGGGGAGGGTGAGGGCTTGGCAGCAGGGTATGAGCTGCTGGTGGGACCATACCCGGAGCCAGACTTTGGGTAGGCGCTGTTGCTATAGCTGGCTGCACCAGTACCAGTTTGTGGGTAACTGCCTGTGCCACCTTGGTTGTACTGCAACACAGCAAATGCAGCTCACTAAACATCCGCAAGTCACAACAGACAAGGTGCAGGTTGACATTGACTATGCGATTTTGGTTGTGACAGCTGTTGGTATAGCCCTGGTCACAAGGGTGGGTCAGTCACGATGACTGTCTGGGAAAATGCAGCAGTGTACATCTGGCTGGACAATCTCAAGCTTTATGCTGACTTGCACCCTGCCTCTGCAGTTGAATCAAGGGCACAGCTTGGGCTTTGTGCTCATGAGCAGCCTATCCAGCTCACACACAGGTACACTACGCAAGTCATGCAGATGAAGGCAGGAAGCCCTGTCACAACCTTTGCAGACAATTTCAATTTGCCCCAATCAAGAAGGTGATTCACTCTTGAACGTGTGAGTTTGTGTGTCTGACCATCGGGTTTCCAACTGTCAAGATATAGTTCAACACAGCTTACATCAACAAAGATGGACCAGTGTACAGTACCTGCTGTGAAGATGCGCCATAAGCTGCGCCTCTGCTAGGCTGGCCATACCCACTGCTCTGCTGGCTGGCACCATATGCAGGCTTTGGTGCAGCAGCAGCAGCAGGGGCCGCCGGTGCATATGACTGCTGACTGTACCCTCCAGCCTGAGACTGCTGACCTGGCTGACTGTAGCTCCTGCCGCTGTTATAGCCTGTGCTAGCTTGAGGGTAGCTGCTTTGGGATGCATAGCCACTTGAAGCAGCGGGCGTTGCTGCTGCCTGATTAGGATAGCCTGTGTTGTAGCCACCAGATGTAGTGGTGTTACCTGCGTATGTGCTGGTGCCACTTGCTGGGGCAGCTTGTGGAGCATACCCTGTCTGGGCTGCAGCAGTTGTCCCGTATCCTGTTTGGGCAGTTGCTGTATTGCCATAGGCTGGTGCAGCTGCTGCAGTTGACCCATACCCGGTTGAGGCAGTTCCTGTTGCGCCGTACCCTGCCTGGGCAGACCCGCTTGTCCCATACCCTGTCTGAGCAGGATTGGTTGTCCCGTACCCAGTCTGGGCTGCACTGCTTGTACCATAGCCAGTCTGAGATGACCCGTACCCTGTGTTGGCAGTGCCAGTCGTGCCATACCCTGTTGAAGTTGCTGGTGTTGTTTGTGCCCCATACCCTGTCTGACTACTGTAACCGCTGGTGGAGTTACCAGTCTGTCCAGCGTAGGTACCAGTGCCAGTTGCTGGTGCAGCATATGCGCTGCCAGACTGCTGTGCAGCATAGCCACTGTTGCCAGAGGGCTGCCCATAAGCATCTGAGCTTTGGCTGTTGTATCCAGCATTGCCTTGCTGGCTGCTGTAAGAGCTCTGCTGAGTCTGCTGTGACGAGTAACCCCCAGGTGCAGCAGCAGTGCCCTGCTGGTTGTAGCTGCCGGTTGGTGTGTATGAGGACGCAGGTGCTGTGGATGTGAAGGCAGTTGAGGAGGCAGTTGGTGTGTAGGAGCCGCTGCCATAGGTCTGTGGCGTGCCAGTGCTCTGCACCTGCACACACAAGGTATGTATCGATGCATGCACAAGGGCATAGGGAAGCTGCGCAATTGCACCCGCCAGCACAAGCTGCCACCAGCAGCGAGTAGCAAGCAGGACATTTGGGCCATGCAGGGCAGGCTATCACAGACAGCAATATTTGCAGAGGAGTAGAGGCATAGCTGCATGATTGTCTTGTGCTGACCATGCAGCATATGCATGGTGCGTACAGATCCTGAAATTTGTGCATTGCACATAACATATCGATGCTGAGGTTGATCTGTGCTTCTCAAGTGCAGTCTGCAAATGCAAGCTGTGTAGCATTCATGGCATCAAACGGGTGATCTGCTCCTAAACAGACCTCAACACAGCAAGCATCTTCTTGAACAAGACAATTGACTCTTCCCACCACACAAAGCAAAAGCTGCACTGTGACACGAAATAATGTGCACCAATTATTTCAAGAGTGCAGCTCTCACCTTTGCCACTATGCTGGCCAACTTCTGTTGAGACTCAGCAGGAAGAGACTGAGCAGCATTTGCAACAGCAGCTGGGACATTAGACTGAGAGCCTGAGCCTGTGCCATAAGAGCCATACCCCTGGTCGTAGCCCCCATAACCACCCTGAGGGACATATCGGCAAGTCAGACCAGCTATATGATATCAGTAGACTGATGCAAGATGATACACTGAATGCACAGTGCACGCGCAAAACAGGCATTGCCAGCCTCCAGGACCAGACAACAGGGTACAGATAACGCTGCAAAGTTGCACCCAAGCAATTTTGTTAGGACATGAGACTCTAGCAACCATTGCGCTCATGCAGGCATCTCCACAATGGAAAGTGTCCAAATGATTATGTCAACTCTGGAGCCACGGCAACAGAAGTAACATGACGTGATGCAAGCAACTGCCCCAACCTGCTGGGAAGCATCATAGGTTGTTTGGCCACCGCTATATCCCTGCTGTGGATCAGCAGAGTATCCAGTATTGCTTGAGCCATATGTTTGCGTTGGCTGTGCACCCTGAGAAGCTACACCCTGGTACCCAGTGCCATATGAGTTAGCAGGCTGCAAAGCAAATCACAAAACAAGGTAAGCCAACACTCGTGGGTAGCATGCAAATCTTCATGGTTACATTCGAGCGCAGTTTTCATATGCTTGTAATTTGTCAATGTGTACCTGCTGCGCTCCCGCTGAGGCCCCGCCATAGCCATATTGACCCTGTACCTGACACAAAACAGTTGCAGACGCTCGTCAAGTATGTAACACAGCCTTGAACAGACACATGAAGCTGGAGAATGGACCTGCTGCTGAGAATCTGTGCTATACTGGCCTTGTTGCTGACTGTACCCTTGCCCGTAGCCAGAGTTACTCCATTGCGACATGCTTTTGATCTCAAAGATTCGAAAGTCTCAGACCGTCAGAACGGAGCTTTGCATCCGCTCTATTGTCGTCAATTGTTATGTAGACCTGAAGGTGATATGCAAAGCAACGCAAGTCACCGGTAGAAGCAGCAGCCACGACCATGCAGTGTCAAGGTCCCCGCATCATGGCAGCTTTTGTCCCAGGGATTGGCAGTGGGATCGATGCAATAGGCTGGTTTCGGAGCTCTTCATCAATCCACAGCTTGAGTTTCAGGCTACTGCGATTCATGTACAGCAAGCACACGTGACTGCAAACTGCATCAGGCAGTGTACTCAGCTGACTGCAAGTTCTATACGTATTGACTGCTATGGTGCTCCACCCAGAACTTATGTTTTAGGCTGCTTCACCGATGATATCTGACGTATAACAAGGGTGCATGCATTGCTGCAAAGTGTACAGGAGCGATGCGGTTCCAAAGCAAGCTAGAGTTGCGGTAGTATCAATTTAAGCTTCGGGCTACTGCAGCTGCATGTGGACGCATATACGTTGTACCAAAGCTTGCCGAATTCGAAGGTCAACAGTTGACTTACTTGTAACAGTGCAGGAAATTAGCCTCTGCTACATTACTCAGGAACATACGAAGCGCGTGTGTACTGCTTTGCTGTACACAAATGAACATGATCTTGTATTTGATCGCATATTTTGCAGTCACAAACAGATTCACCAATGCTATTTGGAGCCCAGCCCCTGCACTGTCTTTGATTTTCACCTACATGATTCGAAAGTCACAGCTAGATTTTTGAAGGAGTGTTAAACTGTTGCACACATGGTAATCGCTGCTGCCAAGTAGTCCAATTACCATTTCACAATGACAACAAGAACCTTTGCTGTCCAAAGCTGCCACCTTCACAGCTCTGATCATTGCATCCCATGCAGCCTCTTCAGTAATCA
>JAABUK010006560.1_pt1 | contig 17292 bp, 20 predicted proteins | sample 5559141 | NCBI WGS metagenome assembly JAABUK01 (sample SAMN10711869, study PRJNA513367) | rock metagenome | isolation source: Antarctica rocks | place: Antarctica: Victoria Land, Pudding Butte nord | collected 2016-01-03 | reverse complement strand
CCAAACCCTTCGTGTGGAAGAAGAGTGCAGAGGAGATCCTCGACTCCCTCGCACGATATCTACAACGGATTTCCGGCGGGGAACACTAGTGTTGCGTGTCGTAAGTGACTTAACGTTTGGGTTTTGAGATCATGGCCTATGTCAATTCGACTTGCGCCGCTGGAGGTATCCAGGTTTCACGAGCTGGGCGACGGCATGATGCGCCTTGCTCGGTGACTTCAAGCCCTCGTTCCGTTCCTCCTCAGTTGGCTCGAAGTAGCATCGTCATGCTCCTCCTCGTCGTGATCGGCGTCGCCTGGCGTGGCGTACTCGAAGTCGATGATGTCGTCGCGGGTGAAGCGGATCCGTTGGTCAGGCTTCAGCCGTGGGATCCCGAGGGGCTGGTTGCAGAGACTGCCGACGAGTCGCCGGGGGCCGACCTTCTCGATGCGGACCCACATCCGCTCACCCCACCCGTCGCGCATGCCGAAGTTGAGCTTGACGTGGCCTCCGACCTCCAGAAGGTCCTTGTCTTCGTCGCTCGGGATCCAGAACGTCTCGGGGGTGGCGCGGTTGGACTCGACACCTGAGGTGAGGTGCCAACGGTGAATGATCCGTCCGGTGGCGGCCCAGACGATCCGCTCCCAGATCCCTTCGCAGAGAGCGAGTTCGAGCTGCTCCGCCACCCACAGCGGCCGCTCGAGCCGCGGTACGGCGTACAGCTCCGCGAGGAGCTCTTCACGGCGAGGGTCGTCGCGGTGAAACGCGAGCACGATGAACCGCAACACCAACCGCGGGGCAAACCCGAAGACCAACATGGCGCTGACGAGCCCGGTCCACGACAGTGCTTGGAAGGATTCGAACATCACGCCAACCTCAGACTCGTCACAGAGGGAGCCAGCCTCGGAGCCTGGACAGCCAGGGCACCCAGTTCCTGCTTGCCCTGGTCGGTCAGCCGGTAGTACCGGCGAGGTGGTCGACCGCTCGTGGTTGAAGGGTCTTCCCAGCCGTCTTCGAGCCAGTCCTGCTCAAGCAGCCGGCGGAGGATCGGGTACAGGACGCCAGAGCGGAGGCCGGTGCGCTTGCCTAGTTCGTAACCCCAGTGCTCGCCGTCGGCGTCGGAAAGCAGGGCTACGGCCACCGATACCAGCGAGTTCGTCGTCCTCATCTTCGTAACCTACCTAGGTAGAATAAGAGATGAACGGCGCCACGCCGGGTGACCATCACGATTTCGTTCGGCCTGTGCCGGTGCTGGTCAACGACACTCAACCTCGGCGTTGGGGGGACCTAGAGTGCATGCCTGTGACCGTCGTCAACCCATTGAGTCATCCGCAGGTCCTCTTTCGCTGGTTCGAAGAGGACGATCCGCGCCTGACGAGGATGAGGCACCTCGTCGGGGCGTCACACCTGTTGACCGGAGACACTTTGAAAGGGCTGCGAGCAGAGGATTGGGATGTCTTGGTCGTAGAACGGGCACCCGTAACGGCATCGATCCCCAGGGACGTCCACGTGTTGGCGCTCGACAGCCCGTCTCTTGGCCGCCCAGCCTTCCCGTGGGGCTCGATGCATTTCAGCGGCCGCCAACCCAGTCGCACGATGAACATCGCGGCGGACTTGCCCGCTGACGTGCGTGAACTGGTTCTCGGGGAGGCGATTCCGTGGCTCAAGACTCAGGAAGCGCTGCCGTACATGCAGATGCGACGTCACATGATGGGCCCGACGCCGTCGGGGGGAACGCCGTACTTCTCGATCTCCGACATCGACCTCCAAACATGTTGGAGGATGGTTTCCGACGCCGACGGCCAGCTCGTGGTTGGTGCCTTCCCGCGTGGCAACGATGGGTGGTGCTGGGCCATCCCCTACCGGTCGGAGCACCCGGAGTTGTGGCTTGCAGCTGCATTGACCCATTGGCGGCAGACGGACCCTGTCCGATTCCGGGAGGTGAACCCGTGGCGCGCCCGGGAGCCGTGGGTCACCGATGAGGAGCGTGAGGCCCACGGCCAGTTGGCCGAACTGAAGACCGAGCGGGGGCGGGTCCTCGCGGAGTTGAAGGACCGCGAGCTCGCGCTGGACTCGGCCGTGCTGGTGGCGAGCCAGAAGGCGGAGCAGGGTGCCCGGCGTCTCCTGACCGCCCAGGGCGAGGACCTCGGCGAGGCGGTCGTCCTAGCGTTCACCGACTTGGGGTTTGACGTTCAGGACCTGGACGAGGAGCGTGATCGATCCGGCCTGGCCCGGGTGGAGGACCTTAACCTGACCTGCCCGGACCAGCCGGAGGTGCGCATCCTTGCCGAGGTCAAGGGGTACGCGAAAGGCGCGAAGGCCGGCGACCTGATCCAGATCGGCCATCACGCCGTGCGGTACACCCAGCGTCAGGGGGTGCCCCCAGACCGGTCCTGGTACGTCATAAACCAGTTCATCGACAGGGATCCGGACCTGCGGCCGGCGCCGCTTGCCGGTGCCGTCGAGGACGTCGCCGCGTTCGCTGACGGTGGCGGGCTCATCATCGACACCCGCGAGCTCTTCCAGCTTGCCGAGGCGGTCTCCGGAGGGCGTGTCGCTGCCGAAGCGGCGCGTGCTGCACTATTGGCGCAGCGCGGCGTCTTCTCCGGGTCGTCCCTCCTGGCCGCGCCGACAACGGCCGGCGGGCAGGCAGACCCAGCATGAGCTTTGACTGGTGGATGGGCCTGCTGGGCGGGGTGGGACTTTCGTTGCTGGCCTGGTGGGCAATGGACCGTGGCCGTGGCAAGCCACGGTGACCAGGGTAGGCAGCCAACCACTGACGGACCTGACCACGCATCAGGTGGCTGCGGCGTTGAAGGTCTCTGACGGCACCGTCCGGCGTTGGCTGGAGCAGGGTCGCATCCGTGGTGAGCGAGTCTCTGGTCGTTGGGAGATCCCCGAGGCGGAGCTAGAGATGTTGCTGGCTCGCGAACGTCAGGCACGCTCTTGGCGGTCCACCGATGGCACACACACGAAGGCCGCGGTGAGGCGAACGGCAGCGACGACACGCCTCGTCGCTGCCGCGATTCGGTGGCGGCAGAACCCAACCGACCCCGTGGCGGTTGCCGAGCTCGAGTCAGCTATCGACGAGCGGGCACACCTGACGGTCAAGACATCGCCAGGACCTTCCGAGTCCTAGGCCATCCGTCGGGCGGAATGACCGAGGCGTGAACGGGCGTCAGGCCACTCGCCCGGAGCCTCGGTCAGTGATGGGGATGGGCGCGGTCGGTCGACCTGTCCGCCGGCCCTGGGTGGAGGCCGTGCTGACCGCCAACAGGGCTTTCTCGATCTCGCGTCGTTTGAGGTGAGATGTCGTTCGATTCATCGTCAGGCCGGTTCGGATGAGGCTGCCGCCAGGCAGGGTCCAGACGACGTGGTTTCGACGGGTGATGATCACCGTGCCGCCGGACCGTCGGATCTTCCGGACCAAGGGCTCCAGGTCCTTGTTGATGCCCAGGCTCATGGCGCGCTCACGAGGACGACGCGCTCCGCCGGCCATAGGCAGGAGGAGCGGCATCGAGTCAGACGCTCGGCTAGCGCCTGCCCTTCCATCACCTGCTTGAAACCGCGCTTAAGGGCATAGCCGCACGGTTGGTCCGCCAAGTGGTACCCCCTTGGGTGCGCCGATGCTGGTTCGGACGAGGACGACCAGGTCGTCACTCATGGCCCAGAGTTGTTCCTCCTGGGTGGTGATCCGGTCCACGTTGTTCTTGTGCTGCTCGAGTACCTGTGCGACGGCCCGCCGGAACGCCTGCTCCTCCTTCTCGCGACGGGCTGACAGCTCGAGGGCGACTGCTCGGAGGCCGATCACGCCTGGCTTTCTCAGGTTGGCCCTCCTCGAGAGAGAGGCGCCAAGGAGGCATTCGCGGACTTCCAATATGTCGGTCCACCAGTCGTTGATCGCCAGCGCGCGCAGAACCGCTCTAACGATGAAGTCGCCTCGGCCACTCGCGCCGCCTCGCACGGCCGACACAACGAGGGCAACGCTACGAAGCCGGCTCTGAGACAAGGAGAAGAACCATGACGGAGAACAACGCAGAAGCACCACGGGCGCCACCCCGATTTCTGACGTTGCAGGGTGTGGCCGAGGTACTCAACGTCTCGAAACCCCAGGCGTACGCCTTGGTCCGCTCCGGTGACCTGCCGGCCATCAAGGTCGGCGGCCGCGGGCAGTGGAGGGTCGAAGCCAGCGCGTTGGAAGGCATGATCCAACGGGCCTACACGGACACCAAGACCTTCGTTGCCGAGCACCCGTTCGGTGGCCACGTCGGGGTCGAGCCCGAGGATCTCGACTAAGCCAGTAGCCACTCTGTCCGAGCAGCGGGCAACACTCATCAACACGGCAGGACTTACCACGAAGGAGACCGGTCCCCATGACCGAGGCAAAGCAGCTCATCGAGCGGGCGATCCACCAGATACTGACCGAGAAGCACGGTCCCGGCGCGGTGACCCGTCGCCCGCTCAGCGTCCACTACCCGGTGGAGGTAGATGCACCCTCCGACCTTCGCGCCGCGATCAGCGCTGCCAAGTACGCGGCACACGTGGCCGAGGGCCTGATGCGGGAGTACGCCCGCCAGGCGCGCGGCCACGGCCTCACGTGGGCCGAGATCGCGCCCTCCGTGATCGACGTCAAGGACGTGGACTACGGCGCTGGTCCGGCCGTCGAGGCGTTCCGTTGGGTAGCACCGACCCCGTCGATGCAGTTCGACACGATCTACACCTACTGGAGCTGCTCGACCTGCGGGGAGCACATCACCGACAACGGCCCGTACGACGGACCAGCCGAGGACGAGACGGGACATGCCGACACGTGCACGCGACATATGGCCGACGTCGCAGCAGCCCGCGCGAGGTGGGAGGACTGACCGATGATCTGCGAACCGTGTCGGCAGATCCACCAGGCGCGTGACTGCATCGACTCCGCACGCCCGCCCACGCTTGTCGTCCGCCACTCCGGCTAAGGGCCCCCGGAGCTCTGTGGGCGAGCCCCTGCTGCTCGCCCACAGAGCGCCCCACCACCCGAGGGGTGATGGGGCGTCTTTCCTGCAGTGAGCGCTACTTCTTGTGTTTCGTCGGGTCCACGAGGTTGTAGCCCATCCCGGGATCGGGGGTCGGCGGCAGGGGCTTTCCTGCCACTCCCGTCACCTCGACGCCCGTCTCGCCACCGCGAGGACCGACGACGGCATACTGCCCAGATTCATCCGGACGCTGGCCTGGTTTGTATTCGGGCTTGGCCATGATGCCCTCCTTCTCTGCTCTCTCTGAGAGCGGTAAGGAGCACTCGACGACCAACTACGACGACCCGCCGCGGGACGTCCGAGATTCGACACGCCGCGCGGCGACTCGTTAGGCTGGGTGTTCTACAGCCACGTAGACACAAAGCCCATGCGTAGCCAGTCACCCGACTGGATGCCGGGGCTTTCGTGCTCAGGTTGAGTCTACCTGTGAACTACATGCATGTAAGTAGTTGTCCACAGCGCAGCCGGAACCGGTCGATCACTCGTGCAGACGGTATGACGGGCTTTGGCGCGAAATCGACTCGATTTGGCGGAGGGCCGAGCGCACCGTGTGATCTAGTCGCGCGGCAGCCCGCCACTGAGCGAGGTCACCCGAGGGAATCGTGCTCAGTGAGGATCGTCTCTGAGCCGCGCAATCGGGCCTCCTCCAACTCAGCCAGGGTTCGGCTACTACTCAGCTCCTCCCTCCACTCTCCCTTGATCCGCCTCTGGCGCCGCTGCCTTCGCGGCAGCAACGGAGCTCAGGCGCGTCCGAAAGGGTGTAAACACCGGGGTGCCATTGGGGGTCGTCAAGGTGGTAAGCACCATGTCGTCCCTGAGCACCCGCTCGGGCTGCAAATGCAGGACCCCAGCCAGAAGCCTGGCGTACTCCGCCATGTCGAACGGCTCGAACAGCTCGGTCCGGGCTACGGGCGGGTCAGGCAAGTGCGGGTGCAGGTGCGTGGCGCCGCCCTCTTCCCAATGCCGCACACCGACCGGCCGGTTGAGCAGCGTGGCGTAATACATCCCTGAGGCCACCACCTCGTTGAACTGCATCGTGGTCAGGGGCTGAGCCGCCTCTGCTCTGTCGAACTGCGGCCAGCCCATTCCCCGGCTAAGCCCCCAATCTTGCAAGATGGCCACGATCCCCACGTCGTTCGAGCGAAGCGCGACGAACGGACCGAAGTAGTTGTCCCGGTAGTCGAAGTTGAGCCCCGGCTTCTCGTGTACCTGCGTCTTGAACAAAGTGATGGTGGCCGGGAACGCGTGCGGTAGCACCCGTCTGAAGGTGCCCTGAAGCAGGGCATGCTGGATTCGGTAGGTTTCTAGGTGTTCTCGTCCGACAATGGTCCCGACGCGGGGGGCCGAGCGGTGGTTTGGAAGCAGCAGCTCCCGGTACAGCAAGCCGTAGGACAGTTTGGCTAGCCACAGGAACACGTCGTAGGGGTCCAATTCAGCCACCGCATCGGCTCCGGCCGTGAAGCCATCCCGGACCCGCCGCTCTAAGGCGCTAAGTGCCCCTCCGTTGCAAGCGAGGCAGCACGGGACGGTCAATTGTCGATACTTCATCCGAGAGTCATTGAGCAGCACCACGCCGGACTCGCCCATGTTGTGCCGCCGCTGTAGCCACTTGGGGAACACGTGCTCTCGGGTGGCGGTGGTTTTGCTCAGGTGTCGCCCACACAGGAAGCAGCGCCACTCGCTCAGCGGCTGCTCCCCAAACCGGCTGACTTCTCCGGGCAGCAGCAGGCGCGGAGGAGGCGCGGGGACCCCGATCGACGGATCGGGCGAGAGTAGGAACACATCGCAATAGTGCCCGCCCTTCGCGACCAGGGGCATGGCGTCGGCGGCTCAGTGAGGACCCCTTTTGGACCACGCGGGCACCCGGCATTGCCTCTGTACGCAACTCGTCTCGGGCGCTGAAAGTTGAGGCTCTGCCATCCAGGCTGGTGCCCACGTCCGGGCCCCAAGGCGATCCGCATGGGCAGGATTGATCGAATCGACCGGGCAACCGCGGGAGGGCCGCCCCTTGTATTGCGCCAGAACTCGGGTAGGCCGACAGCCTCGTGTCCTCCCTGCTGGCATCATCGGCAAGGAACCATGACCAACGCGACCCGAAGCGAGACACTCAGAGTGACGCTGAACCCCGGTACGTCGAACCACCTGACGCAACGACAGATGGAGTCCACCCTGTGGGCGGCAGCCAACGCCCTTCGTGGGCCGGTCGACCCGGGCGACTTCAAGGCGTACGTGTTCCCGGTGCTGTTCTTCAAGTGGATCAGCGACAGCTGGGACCATGAGCACGTTCGTGCGTTCGCCGACTTCGGCGACAGCCTTACCGAGGAGATCGAGGCGGACTACCACGCGTTCGTCGTCCCTTCAGGCTGCCACTGGAAGGACGTGCACGACACCGCCGTCAACGTTGGGGCCGCGCTGAGCCGGGCGCTGCAGCGCATCCAGCAGGCCAACCCGGAGGCGCTGGCCGGTGTTTTCGGGGACGTGAACTGGGCCAACAAGGGAACGGCTACCGGAGACAGCCCTGACCGCACTGCTCGACGCGTTCCACGGCGTTCGTCTTGACCCGGACCACGTCAGCGGGGACATGCTCGGCGCGGCCTACGAGTATCTGCTGCGCGAGTTCGCGGAGGCCTCCGGCAAGAAGGCCGGCGAGTTCTTCACCCCGCGGCATGTCGTGCATCTGCTGGTGAAGATCCTCGACCCTCAGCCCGGTGACTCAGTTGGTGACCCGGCGTGCGGCTCGGGTGGGATGCTCGTGGAGACGGTGGGCGCCGTCCGGGCGGCCGGGGGAGACCCGCGCACCCTGCGGCTCTACGGGCAGGAGGTCAACCTGACCACGTCGGCGATCGCGAAGATGAACCTCTACCTGCACGGGCTTGAGGACTTCAAGATCGTGCGTGGCGACACGTTCCGCGAACCCAAGCTGCTCGAGCAGGGCGGCCTGCAGCGATTCGACGTAGTCATCGCGAACCCGCCGTTCTCGCTGCAGAACTGGGGCGCCGACACCTGGGTTAAGGACCCGTACAAGCGGGTCATCTGCGGTTTGCCGCCGGTAAAGAACGCCGACTTCGCATGGATCCAGCACATGGTCGCCACCATGAAACCTGACACCGGCCGGGTCGGGGTTGTGATGCCCCACGGCGTCCTCTTCCGCGGCGGGAAGGAAGGCGAGATCCGGGAGTGCCTCCTCCGGAAGGACCTCCTCGAAGCGGTCGTCGGGCTGCCGAACAATCTGTTCTACTCCACGTCTATCCCGGTCGCCCTGCTCATCTTCCGCGCTCAGAAGCCGGCCGAGCGCGTGGACAAGGTGCTGTTCATTGACGCGTCGAAGCGGTTCCAGGCCGGCAAGAACCAGAACACCATGTCCGACGAGGACGTCGACGTGGTCGACGCCGCCTACAAACGCGGCGAAGACCTCGACGGCGAAGGCGGCCTGTCGCTCCGGCTCGTCGACGTCCAGGAGCTCGAGGCGAATGGGTTCGACCTCAACATCGGCCGCTACATCAAGGGCGAGACCGCTGCCGAAGCGAACGTCGAGGAGGCACTCATCGCATACCGCGAGGCCCGGGAACGGCTCAGCATTGCCGAGACCGTGCTCGACGAGAAGCTGAAGGCGGCAGGCTTCGATGCGTGACGGGTGGCAGACCATCCCTCTCCGCGACGCAGCTGTTCTGCACTATGGCAAGGCGCTTCGCGAGTCGGACCGCGCAGAGAGCGGACATGTTCCCGTAGTTGGGTCGGCGGGGACGTTCAGCTGGCACGACGAGGCAAACGTCCTAACGCCCTCCTCAATAGTCGTCGGGCGCAAGGGCACGGCTGGTTCGGTGACCTGGTTTGAGGGTCCCGTCTGGGTTACCGACACCGCCTACTGGGCGGAGCCAACGGTGGAGATGGAGCTCAAGTACCTTCATCTTGCGCTCGAGGGGGCGAACCTCGGGTCCTTGACCGCACAGACGGGCGTTCCCGGTCTGAACCGAGATCGTGCCTACGCTCTGCCGGTTTCCTTGCCGCCCTTGCCCGAGCAGCGGCGCATCGTTGACCTGATCGGCGCCGTCGACGACGCGATCGAAGCGACTGCGATGTCCTCGCGGCACATCCGCGCCTCGCGGGATTGTCTCGTGGCGTCTCTACAAGGTCCGCTCGTCCATCTTGGTGATCTGCTGGAGAGCATCGACGCGGGCAAGAGCCCCTCCGGCGTCGAGAGAAGTCCTGGACCCGGCGAGCGTGCGGTCTTGAAGGTAAGCGCAATCGGCTCTGAAGGGTTTCGGCCACAAGAGGCGAAAGTCGTCCCAGCGGAGACCACCCTCGACCCACGGACCGTAGTCAAGGCCGGTGATGTCCTGATGGTCCGGGCGAACGGGGTGCTGAAGCGCGTAGGCGTTGCGTGCATGGCGAGAAGGGACCATCCCGATCTTTTCTTGTCCGATAAGACGCTTCGACTGGTTCCCAGAGTCGACCGCCTCGATTCCGAATGGCTGTTGGGCGTCCTTCAGACCTCGCAGGCCCGCGCCCAATTGGAGTCACGGACAACTGGATCTCACATGCGGAACATAAGTCAGGCCGCGATCCGAGAGATTGCCGTGCCTGCGCCAAATCTTACCGAGCAGCGTCGCTGCGCTGAGGCACTGGCTGCCTGCGCCTCTTCGACTGGGCTTCTGGCCCGCCACGCTGCCGCTCTTAGCTCGCTCCGCACAGAACTTCTCGCCACCTTGCTGTCGGGCGAACATCGAATCCCTCAGTCCTACGACGAATTGATCGGCGCCTGACGGTGGCTGACTTCAACGAGGGCAACACGGTTCAGCAGCCCGTTGTGGATCTGTTGGTCGCTGCCGGCTGGACCTACGTACCGGGGCACCAGCTGGCCCGGGAGCACGAGCAGGTGTTCGTCGAGGACGACGTCGTCGACGCGCTGACCCGATTGAACCCAGCGATCGCCGCGGATCCGTCCCGGGCTGATGAGGTGATGGCGCGGCTTCGGATGCTGCCGCTCGCCGCGTTTGACGACGGGCTCGTGCAGTCCAATCGGGGGTTCATGTCGTGGCTGCAGGGCCGGGAGTCCCACCAGTTCGTCGGTGAGGCGTTCGACGAGCCGATCCGGCTGGTCGACTTCGAGAACCCGCTCAGCAACCGCTTGGTCGTCTCCGACGAGGTGACCTTCGGGGTGCCCGGGCACACATGCCGGTTCGACATCGTGCTGTGGGTCAATGGGTTCCCGCTGGCCGTTGGGGAGGCGAAGACGGCGGTCAGCACGCGGGTCTCGTGGTTGAAGGGCGCCAAGGACATCCGCGGGACGTACGAGGTCCGCTGGCCGCAGTTCTTCGTGCCCAACGTTCTCTCGTTCGCGACGGAGGGCCGCGAGTTCCACTACGGCGCCGTCGGGCAGGACGTCGCGAAGTGGCAGATGTGGGGCTCGACCAGCGATTCGGCGAGGCTGTCCGGCTGGCAGCGGGTGAGACGCTCGGTGGAGCTGCTTCTGGCACCCGGCACCCTGCTTGACGTGCTCGACGGGTTTACCGTGTTCGAGCTGGAAGGGCGGCACTCGGCGGCTCCCGAGCTGGTGAAGATTGTTGCTCGGTATCCGCAGTACGAGGCAGTCCAGGCGATCCACGAGCGCGCGCGGGACCCGCACCGGCGCCAGGGCTTGGTGCACCACACGCAGGGCTCGGGAAAGACCCTGGCGATGGTGTTCGCGGCGGCGAAACTGTTGAAGGACCCGGCTATGCACAACCCGACGATCATCCTGATCGCCGACCGGGTGCAGCTGGTCGCCCAGACGTACGACCAGTTCCGCACCGCGGACATGCCGCGGATGCAGACCCCCGACAGTGCAGCCCAGCTACGCGCGGCGCTGAAGGCGGACCAGCGGGGGCTGATCTTCACCACCGTCCACAAGTTTCAGAACGCCGGCCTGCTGAACGACCGGGACAACGTCATCGTCCTGGTCGATGAGGCCCACCGCTCGCAGGAGAAGCAGCTGGGTCAGCACATGCGCTCGGCGCTGCCGAACGCCAGGTTCTTTGGTTTCACCGGCACCCCGATCGCCGACCTGGACCGCAACACCTTCAAGCTGTTCGGGGACCCGGAGGATCCCGGCCACGCCCTGAACACCTACGACTCTGACCGGTCAATCGCCGATGGCACCACCGTCCCGATCCACGTGCAGCCGCGGATGGTGGACTTTCACCTCGACAAGGAGGCCCTCGAGACGGCGTTCCAGGAGCTGGCCGACGAAGAGGGCCTCGACGAGGAGCAGCGAGAGCTGGTCTCCCGCAGGGTATCCACGGTTTCCACGTTCTTCTCGAACCCGCGGCGCATCGCGGTGGTCTGCGCGGACATCGTCGACCACTTCTACGCCACCCTAGACCCCTTAGGACTGAAGGCGCAGATCGTGGTCGCCGACCGGGCCCTCTGCGTGGCCTACGACGCCGAGATCAAGCGCCTGCTCGCGCAGCGCCATCAGGCCGGGCATCCGTTGGACGAGTGCCAGGTCGTGATGTCCGTGCAGTCGAAGGACCCGCTCGAGTGCCAGCCCTACCGGCTCACCGACACGGCGGAGGAGGACCTGCTCGACCGGTTCCGTACCTCGGGCGACCCCCTGAAGTTCCTCATCGTCACCTCTAAGCTCGGCACTGGGTTCGACGCCGCCATCGAAGGCGTCATGTACCTGGACAAGCCGATGAAGCTTCACACCCTCTACCAGACGATCACCCGCACCAACCGGACCTGGCGCAACCCGAAAACCGGGCAGGAGAAGAAGTACGGGCTCGTCGTCGACTACGTCGGCCTCGGTGACGGGTTCGCCCGGGCGATGACCCCAGCGAACCCCGACGCCAACCAGCGCGACGTCGAGGTGGACGCGCTCATCGAGCTGTTCGAGGTCGAGCTGGACGAGACACTGGACCGGTTCGCCGGCATCGACCGTGCAGCAGGCGGTTTCGAGTCGCTGCAAGCAGCGCACCAGCGCATCCCGGACGAGAAGGCCCGTGACCGATTCGCCACCCGGTTCCAGCTGTTGCAGGGCATCTGGGAGGCGTGCTACCCGGACATGCGTCTCGACGGGCACCGGGCCGACTACTCCTGGCTGGGCAAGGTCTACGAGTCGATCATGCCCACCGACTCCGCCAACGAGTTGCTATGGCACCGGCTCGGGGCCAAGACACTCCAGTTGGTCCACGGCCACCTCACCGACGTGCACGTTCAGGACAGCAGCCTCACCGCGGTCATCGCTGACGCGGAGACGATCAGCAGGCTCGTCGACGAGGGCCTCATCGAGCCGGACGACACGCAGGTGCGGACCAAGTCCGCGAGCGAGGTGGTCGACGCCATCGCGGCTCGGCTCCAACGTCGACTGGCCGGACCGAACGGCGACCACCACGTGTACAAGTCGCTCGCCGAACGGCTCGACCAGCTGCGGCAGCGGACAGTCGAACGGTCCCGCGACTCCATGGACATCCTGCGGGAGATCTTCGAGCTCGCCAAGGATGTCACCGCCGCCGAGGCTGCCGAGGACGCAAACGGTACTCGCGGCCTGGACCTGCTGCCCGACCCGAACGTGGGCGCCCTCACCCAGATCTTCGAGGAGTACGCCCCCAAGGACACGCCGGTCATCGTCGGCCAGGTGGTTCACGACATCGATGCGATCGTCAAGGAGGTCCGCTACGACGGCTGGTCCGCCACCCAGCAAGGCGACCGGCTGGTGCGGATCGAGGTCCGTAAGGTGCTCGTCAAGTACGCGCTGCCAGCGCAGGGCGAGCTCTTCGACCGGGCGCACGCCTACATCGCCGAGCACTACTGAGTCCAGGGAATGAGTGACACCGAAAGTCACGTCCCGAAGGGGATCCCCAACCGGCGCTGGTTTCGGAAGCTGTCGCGCTGGCTAACCGGCCGAGCACTCGGTCGACAAGTTCCTGGCGTAGTCAGGCACGGCAGGCGAGACTGACAACCATGTCCAGTCGCATCGACGCCGTGCAACCCCGACCGGTCGCGGACTTCTGGTGGGCTGTCCTTGGATGGCGAGTGGTGGAGGAAGATCGCGGCGGCGTCAGCATCGCTGCCCCGATGGGTCGTGGCCGTCGATGGACGTCTGTGCGGTACCAGAGGGCAAGGCGGTCAAGAACCGGCTGCACCTGGATCTGCGTGTCGACGGCGTGACGACGGCTGAGGAACTCGAGCGCCTGCTGGCGCTCGGTGCACAAAGGGCAGACGTCGGCCAGAACCCGGACGTCAGCTGGGTGGTGCACCCTCGTCGACGACAAGATCCACGCACGCTCTGAGCGACCCGGAGGGACACGAGTTCTGCCCGCTCTCTCGTTCCATGCAGGATGCCCAGTAGGTCGAAACCAGCCGTGTCGTAGCGGGATCGGTTGCGGGCATCTGTCGAGCTGACGGCGCGACGGCGCGCATCCTGACGGTAGGGGGACACTGTGGGCGTGACTCGTGCAGCGTCGGAGCTTTCCGCCCGCTCGTACGCGCGTCTGAGCGCCGACCACCTCGCGCGGCTTTCAGTGCTCGCAGCCGCCGACCACGGCCACTTCACTCGGGACGGGGGGCGCCCTGAATACCGCGACCGACGACTCGCGGTGGTGCTCGCGCAGGGCGCCGCACTTCATTACGTCGACCACTGCCACGGTGTGAAGGACCTGGACGTGTGGACGTTCTACGCCGCCGTCCCCGGCGAGCGTTTCCCTGGTGATAAGCGCGAGACGCACGCCGACTTCGGGCCGTCCGAGCTCGGTCGGCAACGCTACGACCCCGCGGATGCGCGCAGCCCAGAGGAATGGGTTCGGTGGCAGCGGTGGCAGGAGTACGAGGGACGCCGCCTCGACTTCCTTACCCGCGCTCTGCCCGTGGACGCTGGGGTGGAGAGCCGGCACGTCGTCACCGCGGTCCAGGGATGGCTGGGGCCGGCTCATGTAGCAGCGCTGCGAAGAAGCCGTCGGCCTGGCACCTGGCGCAGAAGGCTGTAGTGGTCATCGACCCGCCGCGAGACCTCGGCCTCGTCATCTGGCCCCTTTGACCGCTCGGGTCCGTCGCCGGGCACCCACTCGACCGGTGCGATGGCGAACACAAGCGGTCCCCGATCCGCTCGACCTTCTTGTCGACGGACGCTGGCGCGGTGTCACCGGGCCGTCCTCTGGCTCCGGTAGCGCAATGGACGTCGCTGACCCGTCCCATCTCGGACCCCGGCACGGAGAGGATCGCCGCAAGGCCATCCCCTGCGGGACAACCCGCGCAGCTCCGGCGCTCTCCCCGACACGCTCGAGCTCGTTCCTGTAGCGGTTCCTCTTACGGACAGGCGTCACCTCGGGCAGCGGTCAGCGGTTCGGCCGGCAGCACCGCGAACCGGCGGTGCCGCCCAAATAGGGCACGCGTTGCCGGCGCCCGGGATGCTCTGCTTCAGTACAGGGGTGTACGAGCCGGGACAGCGCCGGCGTTGCGGAGTCGAGGAGGCATGCGATCAAGCTAGTGTGGTGTCTCGTTATTAGCCGGTGATTGTTGCGAGTGCGACCGGCCTTCGTGCAGGGGTCTGTGCGGCATGCCAGAACCGGAAGGGCGACCAGCAGGGAACCCGCAGTTATCCGAGGCGCCGTAGCGCTGTCTCGATAGCGACCTCGACCCGGGAAGTCATGCCGGGCACATCGACGGGACGGCGCCCAGCGACCTGACTACGGATCCACTTCGGCCCGCTATCGTCATAGTGCAGCAGGGCATACAGGTCCCACCACGGATCGAGAGTCACCCCGGCGATCGACTCATAGAGCGACCGAAGCTGCTCCGACCACTCGGGCGAGTAGAGCGCCGCCAAGTATCGCCGACAGTGCCCGACGTCAATCGCGCGCGCCCCCCGATGGATGGAGTTCCAGTCGGTCAGTCCAGTAATCCTCCCGCGCGACCACAGCATGTTGACAGGCAGGAGATCGCAGTGCAGGAAGACGGCAGTGTCCTTTGGCGGCGGCGCCGCCATGACACCAAACGCCGCCTTCCACACAGCCGGCTTCTGTGCGTCGACCGGCACCTGAAACCCGTCTAGAGGAGCGATCCAAGAATCCGTCCAAGGTCTGAACATCTTCGCGGGGAGATCGAGGGAATGCAGCAATACAGCAATCTCCGCGATCCTCGTCATCCACGACCGAGGTTCCGCCGGATTGAGGTGAACATGCCCCTGCAACCGTGTCATCAGCAACGATGGCGCGCCCCCCGTCGAAGCACCAGCAACATCAGTAGCCAGGATGCTCGGAACCGGGAGCCCGCTTCCCGCCACCACACCAAGGTTGGCGATCTCCTTCTCCAAGCTCCCCTGCAGGCCAAGCCCGCCCGGGTACTGCCGCAGTACCACGAACGTTCGCATTCCACGTCGCTCGACAGTCAGCCGATTCACGGCGGAGCAGACGCCACCGGTCAATCGGCGATAGCCAACGATGCGACTGCCCCGACCCATCGACGCCGCAACCCAGGCGAGAGTCTCCGCGGAGGGCCGACGCTGCCTGAACCCGCCATCCCTCCAGTCGCCGTCGGTCATGAGCGCGAGCCTATTCGTCAGGGCCTGCGGCGATAGGGGTTTTCTAACCCGCCAGAGGCAGTGACCCGGCTGCTGGATGGCCGTCACCATCTGGAACGGTTCGCGATGGAGCAGGCGGGTGAGGTGGACTACCTGATCACCTGGAGGGACAACGAGTTCGTCGGACGGGTGAGCCTCACACCGTGTCGTCGTGCGGGTGCGAATCGACGGTGCTTCGCATTCCCGAAGTCGCCTTCTTGCCTCCGGCTGTGCTTACACCTCCCCGCCCTCATGAAGGAGGCGATCCAGCGTGCGGCGCCCCCACAGACTCACCAGCGGATTACTGACCTCGTAGTACCAAACGAGGCCCATGGCCTGTTCAAATGCCCATGCCATGCCGCGCCGCCACTGCACCTCACCGGGGTTCAATCTTGCGCGCACGACGGTGCGCTGGGTCGCGTCCAGGAGATGCCAGACTGAAACCAGGTCGAGTGCCGGGTCGGCCGCGCGGAACCCTCCGGTATCTAGTGTGGTGTCTCGTTATTAGCCGGGATTGATGCGAGTGCGACCCGGCCTCGGCTGACTTTCTCGAGGATCTCCTCTGCCGTGGCGGTCCATACGAACGGCTTGGGATCGTTGTTGTTGGCTTGGAGGTATGCCTCGATCGCAGCGATCAGGTCGGGCACCGACTTGAAGACACCGCGGCGGATGGCTTTCTCGGTGAGCTCGCGGAACCAGCGTTCGACCATGTTCAGCCATGAGCTCGACGTCGGGATGAAATGCAGGTGGAACCGGGGATGCTTGTCCAGCCAGGCCACGACGTTGTCGTGGGTGTGGGTGCCGTAGTTGTCGAGGATCATGTGGATCTGGAGTCCCTTGGGGACCTGACGGTCAATGGTGCGCAAGAACTTCAAGAACTCGCCGTTGCGGTGCCTGGGAAGACATTGGCCGATCACCACTCCGGTCAGCACGTTCAGCGCGGCGAACAGGGTCGTTGTCCCGTTGCGCTTGTAGTCGTGGGTCATGGTTCCGGCCCGGCCTTTCTTCAAAGGCAGCGACGGCTGCGTCCGGTCGAGCGCCTGGATCTGGCTCTTCTCGTCCATGCACAGCACCACCGCCTTGTCGGGCGGGTTCAGATAGACGCCGACCACATCGATCAGCTTCTCATCGAAACGGCGGTCATTGGAGAGCTTGAAGGTGCGCACCAGATGCGGCTTGAGCCCACGAGCAGACCACACACGCTGCACCGTCGCTGGGCTCACCCCGGCCGCCTTGGCCATCGACCGGCAGCTCCAGTGCGTCTCGCCTTCCGGCTTGGACTCCTGGGTCAACCGGACGATCTCGTCGATCTTCTCCGCCGGGATCTGCGGCTTACGCCCCCGGCCGGGACGAACCCGACCCAGCTTGGCCAGCCCCTCCTCCGCGAAGCGACTCCGCCAGGCCACCACGCTCGACGGCGAGACCCCGACCTCATAGGCGACAGCCGTGCTGGCAAGACCATCGGCTGCCAGCAACAGCGCCTTGGCCCGGGTCACCTCCCGATGAGCTGCCGTCTGGGACTTCGCCAAGCTCTCCAGGATCTCCCGCTGAGCATCAGACATGACCAGAGCGGGGCTCGGAGCGCGCACGAACACACCCTACTACCAATCCCCACTTATTTACGAGACACTATACTAGGACTGGCCGCATCGGCGGGGACGATCGGCGGTGTCGCCGACTCGGCGGTGCTGCTGCAGGCGGCCGCCGTTAGCGGAGTGCAGGCACGGCTGATCGACTGGCGCGGCCCCGGCTGGGCCTGGC
>JAABUK010006559.1_pt1 | contig 17294 bp, 22 predicted proteins | sample 5559141 | NCBI WGS metagenome assembly JAABUK01 (sample SAMN10711869, study PRJNA513367) | rock metagenome | isolation source: Antarctica rocks | place: Antarctica: Victoria Land, Pudding Butte nord | collected 2016-01-03 | reverse complement strand
AGTTGTAGTTGATTGCGCCACTGCCCTTCTTATCAAACACATGTTTTGCATAAGGTTTCACTTTCATATGTCATATGATACTCTGGTGCTTTGCAATTATTTCTGGATTAATTTTGCATTTGACAGGTAGCCAAATATATACTTCCTGCTGCAGAGCGTTGTTGCAAGCTGGCCACCCATATGCACAAGATGCCGCTCCCGCACAGACACACAGAACAGAGCAAGGCAGAGTGGCGTACTACTTGATGAACATTAGCACCCACTTGTTTGCAATTCAGAAGCCTGCTTGGCATGAGGTCATTCAGTCTGAAATCATCAGGTCATTGCTTCTCGCTGGGAGCCCAGCCCACATGCCATCCCTCTCCCCCACACCCAACAGCTCAGAAATCCAGCTCCAGCGAAGCACTGCGTTGCAAGGCTCACAGCAACAAGTGGACAGCTCAATTGGCGAGTCCATGGTTTTTCTCCTTACTCAGGATGGTGTTGTAGACAAGCAAGCAGCTGAGTCAGCATCAGCTCACTTTGACCCACATCTTCTCCATCAAGCCCTCTTACTTGCTACAGATGCTCAATGGGTCCCTCAGGACTTTGGTGCATGCGCGCCTGACTCATCTGAGTCTGATTCAGCAGCATCCGAGCCAAGCCAGGCTGAGTCAGCTGAAGATGAAGATGTGCAGGCAGAACTGACTACAACCGGTTTTGACAGAGTGCTTGGAATAGCCATCATAGCGGCTTACCATTGCTGCCCACAGCTTGCACATACAGACGCCATATCTGAACAGACTAAGCTGGACGGATCTACAAACAATGCGTCAATGAACTCAGTAAGAGACTTGAAGCATAGTTTCAAGCATGTGTCCATTCAAATTTGTTCTTGACCGCATGGTCGCCAACTTAGTCCTTGCACACGTTTGTTTGAATGACGTCAGTATACTTGTAGTGCATGCTCAATATAGAAGTTCTGCTTGGCAGACTCAAGTGCAGCCAAAGCATGCATTGTAATCATACTTCCACCATTTGGACATCTGACCTTCTGACTTTACTTGTTGAATCTTGTTTGCTGTGTTGCAGGCACTGGATAGCAACTTAAGCATGAGTAGTGAGATAGATGACCCCTTAGGCATGCAACATCTGTTTGAAGAGCAGCCTTCTGATGACAGCAGCAATGCGCTGGCCGCAGGTGCACCCGCAAGGCCAGCCAATCCGTGGGCATCTGTTCTTCAGCTGTCCTTGCAGTGCCTTATCAGATGGCTACAGTCAGGCAAAGAGAGCCTTGCTAGACAGCATATGAATGCCATCATGTGTCTTCTGTCACAGCAAATGGCACCCGAGGTCAAAGCATCTTTTGATGCCCCAGTTGACTCAAGTAACAGACAGCAACAGGTCGTCACAGTTGAGGGCCCTGGTCAATTGTCTCATCTACTCAAGGAGTTGCATCAGGCGCTACTAGAAGAAGCCATGAGAGATGAAGCTGCTTGTGCATACATAGTGGGCCGTGTGTTCATGAGCCCAGCCAAGCTACATGGCAGAAACAACTACAATAGACAGGAGAGAAGCAGAGCTGACAGACTTTTGCGACTGGCTGCCACGTGCCTGATGCACAATGTGCAACAGTGTGTTGCAATGAAACAGGAGTGCAGGCTGGCGATGGATTTATGGCTAGACCTCATTGTTGTGGCATCCTCTGTTGGGTCCGGCTTGAAAGAGGGTGTGCTGCTGAGACAGCTTGCTCAACCCAAGTAAGTTGCACCAATTTGATGAGCTATTTGATCAAGACAATACGTTGGTGAGCACTGCAGCGTATACTGATTTGGGCTCTGGGCGCAAATTATACCTTGGTCGCATAAGTGACATGCTTGGGGGCCCATCTAGGCATATGTGGTGCACAGCATGTTTACACAATGTGTCTTCTCATACTGAGATTTTCATGTTTTGCCCATGGCGCATGACACCTCATGGCTTGGCCAGAATGTGAGGTGTTCCTCAATGGCAGTACTGCTGCAAGCGATTGAGGATCATCTAACTCCTCGGCCAGGCAATGCAGTGTCATGTGTCATTGCCTGCCAGGTGTCATGTGTCATTGCATATCGCAAGCCTGATGTCTTGTCCTTAATTCAACTTCATGTGTGTTACCATGCAGGCTTGATTTGGTCATGCTGACATCTCACACTCTTAATGCTAGACAGCGTACCAGGATTGTAAGCACGGTCCTGCAAGGCTTGCTGTCGTCTGACCCCAACCCAGGAACAAGCTTGTTGGATTGTGCTTCCATAGCTTTCATGCTGCATATCTTGCAGTACGTGCTGGTGCAAGCGTCTATTCCTCCAGCAGCTTGGCTCATCAACTCAGTTGATGCATTGTTGAGGGTGAGCAAGCGTTTCATGTGGTTCAATGAATGTACCAACAATGGTTGGCAGCATTGCACATACTGCATACTTGGTAATGTTTTTGTGACATTGGCAGTTTTTTGACAGTGTTGTAGCATATGCACCACCTATGTAATCTATTCAACATCAACATGGCATGATACACCACCTTGCCACACATTTGTACCCTCTGATGACAAGACCAAGACACAGATGAAGCACCTCTAGTGTAATGATGTAATAGTGTGTGCAGGGCGAAGATGAGGTGTCAGCAAGTACCAGTATTTCTAGGGAGCCCCTCTATGTTGCATGGCTGAAGACCATGGCATCTGTCTCTGACACCAGCCAAGTCAGTGCAAGGTATGATTTGCATCTGCCTTGTTTGTGACTGCCATGTGGTTTTATGCATACTGCTGGTGAGGTGGATTTTGTAAGGTTGACAAACCCGATGGTGGCTATAGCTTTGCATTTGTTGCAGTATCTTGGATGATTTGCATGCTTCATAATCCTGATTTCATTGGTCCTTACTGTCATAATTTTAGACGAGCTGGCCATCAGCTAGTCATGACTTGCAAAGCGTTTGCTGTCATGCAACAGCGAGACAGGATTAGCATGTCACAGAGGTGAGACCCATTGTCCATGTTTTACAACTTCCATGCTTCTGCTGGCAGGGAGTCCATAGAGACGCAGCTGGCAGAAAGGTTTTCTAGCTTGTTCCCCTGTGGCTGCAACTATACAGATCCTGTTATTGGCAGCTCAGAAGCTGCCCATCAGTTGCAAGCAGGTCTGGAGCAGAAAGAATGGCAGGCAACATACCACCAAATGGCAGATAGACATGCTAGCAAAGCCTTCCTGACAGAGATGGCATCACGCCCTCAGTCTCCTGCAGAAGCACTGGACAGAATCCATGCCATGACTGTTGCTTGTCTTGATGCCTTTCAAAGCAACAACTACAGCCAGTCACATACCATGGAGGCGCCTTTTGCAAAGCACGCTTGTTGTACAGCTTTGCTGCAGCTCTTGTTGAGCGTCAGCTTGCCCCAAGCGGATACAGGAATGTTGTGGTCTGGACAAACAGCAAGCATCTCACAGATGTTCGCCCTCGTTCAGCCACCAGCTAGCTGCAACAACCCCATGGCATGCTGGCCGTATGTGAGGGCTGAACTAGCCTCTGTTGGCACAGCATCACACCCACTCACAGAGCTTGCTCAGATACATGTCATGCTTCAACAAGCATGCACATCAATGGTATCACACACCACTGATGTCAACAAGACTGATCAGATGTTGTCTTGCGGGATCTTGGATCTAGCTCTTGTGCAAGCTTGGAATTCTCAGTGCCTCTCTGCCGTTGTGGAGCAAGACCCAGAGTCCGGTATGCCTGCTGTAGCAAATCAGGTTGCAGGGCTGCTTTCACCCCTAGAGGCAGTACTGGGACATTTGGTGAGCATGACTGAGCGTCAGACCATTCAAGTGTTGAGCCAACAATTGAGTGATGCTGCTCAGCAAGACAAGATAGAGGACGTGAAAGCTGTGTTGCAAATAGGGCTCCCAAACAAAGAGGTAAGCCAATGTACATGCTATGTGGTGCTGGAAATGTCATTTGAAAGTCACAAGATACATTTTTCAACAAGTGAAGTCCACACTTTACATGCGTGAGCTGCTCACGTTAGTCAGGCAACACCGTGCAAATCACTATGCCTGGACTCTCACAAATTTGCGTGATGATAATGACAGATTGTTTTTGTGGGAAGAGTGTAGAAACAATCTGACAGGAAGACAAGCGACTGATGACGCTTGTTGTGACAATGTTGATCTCAGCGCTCACTGAGCAGATGTTCCATCTTGCAGCGAGCCGTTTGCAAAAGCTTGCTCTTCTTGTTGTTTGATGAGTGCTTGGCAGTTGAGATGGTTGGGTGAGGCGCTGCTTGGTGCATGCTGGGCCACTGTATTGCTCTTCTTATATGCGTGGCCTGCAAAAACACAGCTGGCCCAGCTGTGGTGTTGCGGGCCCACACACATGAGAGGAGCAATAGGCTGCAGTACCCCGGCATGTGCGCCGTAGCGCCTCACGCACCCATCTCAACTGCCAAGCCCAACCCAGACTTCAAGAAGTAGGCTTAGCTGTAGGGCACTTGTCTCGCTGCAGGACGCAAAACCTGTGCTGGCATCGCTTAGCCTTGTTACTGCATCCAAATAACAAGTCGAACAGTGTTTCTTACACCAGGTTGGAATCTGCAGGTCACTGATACCTTGGAAGCAATTCATTTTCAGCTTGGCAGCCATCTAGCTTCTCTCACATGGCAGAATGGTCCAGCCCCATGGCAAACGGCCCAAATCACAGCTCACTTCCCACCCGCAGGCACCTCAGAGCCAGGGTCCTCAGCTACGTCAGGCACACAAGAGACCGTGGGTCCTGTCATGCATGCTGCAGTGGCCATGCACGGCTTGCCTGTCACAGCTCAGCCAGACAGCTCCCAAGTGCTCAGTTGCGTCAGAGGCCTTGCAAGTGTTATTCGCCTGGTGTTGCACATTGTTGCTATGCCAGGAGTGTTGGAAAACACAGCAGGTGTAGGGTGCCTGGAAGGAATTGTGGCAGCCCTCACTCGGCTTACACCTGCAATTCATGGGTATGTCATTGGAGACGCAGAGATGTTGTCAGGCCTGATCAGAAGCAGCAAACCAGATGTTGTGCAGAAGGCAGAAGAAGAACAGCAGCTCAGACAGCGAGCTGTTCTGCTGAGCTTGCTGAATGCTTGGAAGGTATGATGCTCCAATTACCAGACGTTGTCAGACAATATTGTGTGAGTTACTTGCCAAGATGGTGTCCAAGTCAATTGCCAAGATATTCTCATGGAAACCCCTTCTTTGCTTGCACTGTGTGTTGCTGACTTTTTGTTCTGTTTCAGCATGGACTATAGCTACAAGCATCATGTCACTTCTGTCTCTGCCAGAGCAACTCCTGCTGCTGTGCACTGACAAGCACATCATGTTTGTGCAGGCAGAATGTGCTCCTTCTCAGCATGTTTTGGCAGCGTGGTTGCTGGGCTTCAAGGGACATTTCCGCAAGGCGCCCTTGGCATGCAGCCAGCTGGTGCAGGACATGCTGTGTGTCTCTTTAGAGCTGCAGTCTGAGCGCGCCACTGTTCTCCTTGACAGTCTTGCTGATGTGGCGAGCCAGCCTTCAACAGGCAAGATTTTCACAAGCCTCAAAGCTGCTGCTGCATTGTGCCATGCGTCACCTTGTTTGCCAGCATACATAGACATCTGTGTTTACACGACTTGTACCTGATGCTGTTTGCACGCAGCACTTGTGCTGAACGCAGCCTCTTCCAGTTGCAAGGCCTTTGCTAGACTTTTAGCAAGCTTCAGTTCAATGCAGGTGCTGTCGATGTCATCTTCGCTGGACTGGCTGCTTCCGACTTTCCCATGGACAAGTTCCTCTCCCTTCACCTGCTCAAGTTTGGTGTGGCAACACAGCAGCATGCTGCAACTTTGAGGCTGCTGCAAGCTGTGCTTGTGCCTCGGCTCAGCCCAACTGAGTCTTTAGACACAGCAGCCACAGCAACCACATTCACTCCCAATGCCAAGGCTTCTGCCAATACCCCAGTTCAGCCAACCTCTGATGATCAACAGTCACAGCTCTCTACTCAGCGTCCAGAGGCTAATGAGGCAGAAAGCACAACCCCTGAGGCAGCACCTGACTCGCAGATTGGTAGCACAGAAGCACTGCAACAATGTCAGCAGAAGCTTCTGGCAAGACTGCTGAGGGCCATACCAAATGTGCTCACATCGGCTGTTTCTGATGATGCGCTCTTGGCTGAGTGCGGTCAGCAGCTTGTGTCTCAAGCAAATGCACCACCAGCTTCAGAGGGCTCCTCACAGTCTGTATTAGACGCAGACCTGCAGAATGATGTTGAGGCGCCACAGGAGGCAGCTCAGCAAGACTCTGAGGCTGTTGTGGTTGATGGGGATGCTATGCACGCTTTGCTGGGCCTGATGCTGCATGCAGCTGGAGATCCTGCCTTGGGAGGAATAGATGCTTTGCTGGAGTTCCCTGCAGCTTTGGCTGATGCCATGTCAGACCTTCTGGCTTCACCACAGGTACCGCCTGCTGTTCTCGCACCTCAATGTACCTTTGTGCTTCACCACACTGCCTCTCATTGCTGCACCTCAATGCTGCTGGCATGCATGCATAGCTACTTAGCTTTCAAAGGTAGCTCAGAGGAGTTGCTCTTGTAAAGTTGACCGGGTCATGCATGTATATCAGCAACATTGGTGTGCAGGAAGCTGCTTAGCGTGTGCAGTCAATTACAGCCTCTGCTTTTGCTGCATGGTCAGTCCTACTCATTGATCCAGACCTGCTTTCTTGACGGTTCACCATGTACATCTGGTCCACCTGTCAGCATTCGACACGTCGGCTCAAACCGCTAAAGCAAGATGTCTAAGCTCTGCCAAAAATTATTGTTGCAGGGCACCAAAGTTGTGGCGCAGCTGTTGCCCTTGTTCCGCTTCTTGCAAGCAGCTGTGCACCATGCCAGCAGACCCCCTCCGCCTGAAGCATCACCCACCTCGCCCCCTTCAACTGCCCCACCAGCAAACAGCGCAGACCCGCTTGCCATGATACTTGCTGGCTGTTTTATCCCAGCTGCTGAAGCAAGCTCGCAAGCAGGTGCAAATGCAGCTACAGCTGCAGCTGCCCCTGCAGTTGCTGGGGCAGGAGCACAGGCAGCACCAGCAGCAGCTGAGGTGCCCCCTGCAACTGCCAGCTCTGATGGCAGTGGCCTTGAAGAAGACATGGAAGAAGATGAAGACATGGAAGAGGAAGTAGAGATCGAGGATGATGCAGGTGAGAGACGTCATCTTTGGTACTCTTTGTGCTTGCTTGCTGTTGCAATCTGCAGTCTTCTGAGCATTTGCAGATTCATTATGAGAGTCTGCGTGTTCATGCAGCTTCACTGCCTCTACCGATGCTTCAAAATGCCTTGCACGTACTTCAAAAGCAGCATAGTTCGAGCAACATTTGTAAGTTGATACAGCTTTACTGCCTCTTCCAATGCTTTGCATTGCTTTGCATTTGTGCAAACACAGCTTCGACTCATCAGCAGTATGCAACATGCATGTGCTCCGATTTGCCGCAAAGTCGTCTGTGTTGGCAACAGTATTGCTGTGCAATAACACTATAAACCACCTCACTCTTGGCCTTGATTGCAAGGGTATTGTTACGCATCCTTACAATTCAAATTTTCTCACTCTTGGCCTTGATAGCAGATGAGGAGGTGGCGGCAAATCCCCGGGACACACAGACTGTCCTTCTGGTCCCCACTGACAATGATGGTGTGACAGAAGTGCTGCAAATGCTGGAACAAGAGCTGGCTGCCTATGAGGAGCTGGAGCTGTCCGCCATTGGGACTGGCAGAGGGGGCAGAGGTGGGCGTGGCAGGGGTAGGGGGCGGGGAATTAGGTCTACTCGCCTTGAGATGGAGGATCTAGTAGACTTGGCACATGAGACAGCTCTTGCCAGGTACCAAGTCCATGTTGTCTAATTGTTGCTAGCCATGTGCTCAGAAGTGTTGAACTTGGCCATTTGAATGTGCCTCCTGGTTGAGACGTACACATGCATTACATGCACATGTCCCAGCTGTAAGCTCCTAATTGCTGCATGAGCTGTGTTGGGACCAACCTGGATCCCTTATCTTGTTGTTATTATTATATTATTATAATATTGTTATCATTATTTTATTGTTGTTGTTACTGTTATTGCTGTTATATTTGTTATTGGTGTTATTATTACTACTACTACTATTATTATTATTATTATCACTATCATTTAATATATAATTTTTTACTATTGTCGTTCTTATCTTATAACTCTGGTCCTACAAACAACACTAGGTCTGTATTGTGGTTAATGGCTTGCACAGGAGCTTATGCTGAGTTCAGTCTGCTTCGACAATAACTCGACGCGCAGCATCACATGATACTAAAGTCAAAGTCCTGTCAATATGTGCAGGTCAGCAGGGGGCAGGGGCAGGGGCAGGAGGGGTCGTGGCCCAGGGCAGGATGCAGGAAGGGGTAGAGGAAGCTCAGCTGCAGGAGCTGCCAGCAATGCAAGAGGCGCTGCAGACGTCATGAGAGAAGATGGCACGGTCCAGTGCACTTTCAGTGGGAATGGTGATGACTTCATTGACCAGCACTGGTAAGCTTCCTGGCCTTGCCACATCTACACGCAGTCTATGTTAAGACAAATGGCTGCAAAGGACTGCATTGCTTCCCTGTTAGCATCATGTAACATAAGAAGCGCTTGCCAAGCATAGCCTTAGGATTTCATCATTCATTGGTCCACTGCAATGCTATTTAACCAAACAAAAGTTATCGTGTGGCCTGTTCCTTGTTACCATGCAGCACTGCTTGCATACAAGTGCTATGTTGTCATGCCATTGCCATCACTTGCTGTAGGTCTACACCAGATTGCATGCTTGCTGCAGGTACTTTTGCTACACATGTGGGCTGGTAGACAGCAAGGGCTGCTGCAGTGCATGTGCCCAGGTCTGCCATGCTGGTCATGATCTTGTCTACTCCACCCACTCCAGATTCTTCTGTGACTGCGGTGCTGGTGTTCCCAGGTACACCACAAACCTTGCTGTTCATGTTCCTACATTGATTGTGTCTCAACAATGCGCCACATCTGCAGAGGACCACCGTTGTCTATGGACCATCAGTGATACTACATGTCACTCTCTGTTCACAGCTTGATGTTGCAGAGCTGATGTCAGGCCAAATTGTAACTTATATTCTTGAGCCGGGTCAAAGGCTGCTGCTCTGCACTGCAAGAAATGCAAACAGAGCAGCAAGCTTTGCCTCTGCTCAGGTAAACAGATATCAATGTGGCCTGACATCAACTCTGCAATGCCTGCTGAATGGTGTCTGTAAAAAGGTACTACTTGAAAATGAATGTGTCCAGAGTCAGGATGAAGCAAATTTGATTCCTATTTCTAGCTGCTGCAGCTCCAGAAACTCAAGAACTTTCTCTCATTTTATTTCAGCTTAAGCCTGTTCTGTATCAACCGTGCTTTGTTCCTGGACCACCTAAGCAGCATAGCTTTGATGCCCGAATCATCATTTCTTACACAGTTGTGGTCAACAAACGTCCAACAAACATCTATTGTAAACATCTGTAGCTGTGACTTTGACTTGGTGTGGGTGAAGGTGCCCTGCATGCAAATGTTTGAGCCCAGTGCACCCCCCTGAGGCTGCCCCTCCCACCCCAGCACAGGCCAGCAGCCCTGCAGAGGACTTCCCAGTGCTGGGGCACCCCTTCAACAGCCTGCAAGAGTGGGATCCAACCCATGAGACCTCCCTTGAGCTGGAGCATCTCTGGCAAATCCCCCCAGGTAATGCCATTATGTGCCACACATGATGTGTGCAATCATGCATGAGTCTATAACACTTCATGAGTCTGTAACACTTCATGAGTTTGCATGAGTCCGTAACACATGATGTGTGCGACATGCCATACATGTTGTGTGCGACATGCCATACATGATGTGCGCGACATGCTTGAGTCTGCAAGGGGGCTGGAAGGATTGCAGTCATGAGGGGATATCCTGAACAAGGCATGCTTGCAGGGTTGCGTCGTCCAGCTGTCAAGTATGACCAAGCTAGGGCTCCTGCTGTGGCGTGCATACTGTGACCTGAATGCTCACTAGCTTCTGTGGGCTGTACATGTTTCCCAGGGTGCAAGCTAGACCCACAATGAGCCTCATTTGAGTCTGAGTCTGAGTCTGAGTCTGAGTCTGAGTCTGAGTCTGAGTCTGAGTCTGAGTCTGAGTCTGAGTCTGAGTCTGAGTCTGAGACTGAGTCATTTTCATTTTTTCATTTTATAACTTACAGTCTGGGGTGTGGAGCCAGTAATGACTCATCAGACATCCTGGCTTGAAAGCACAGGTGTATGTGGTGTGCAACAAAATCAAGCTGGTGGGAGTTCTGTTCGGAAAAGAGCCTGATGTCCCGTTGCTGGTAGTTTGGGCCAAATAACGAAAAGTGCTGACCTCTAATGATGCTGTAAAAGGGACAGTCAAAAAAGAAATGTTGCTCATCTTCAACGGCTTGCATAGAGCAGTGGCGACAAACACGCTGTTCTCTAGGTGGTTTGGGTCTCAACCATTTGTCAGTCTCAACCCTCAGTGAGTGAGCACCTAACCTGAACTGGATGAGTGAAAACAATGGAGCACTGGGTCTAATGTGACGAGGCTGAGTCTGAGTCTGAGTCTGAGTCTGAGTCTGAGTCTGAGTCTGAGACTGAGACTGAGTACGAGTGTCAACACAAATTGAGTTCTGGTTGTATATGCTGCTGTTGATGCAGCTGAGGATGGTGAGGAGGTGTTCACAGCAGGACTTGTCACCTCAGCAGCTCAGGCTGTCAGGCGCCTCTGCACTGATGACCCTGACAACGGCAGGGTACGCAAACCTTCTGGCATCTGGTTCGACCTGTGTGTGATGATTGAGGACTGTTGATGGAATCTGTACACTTGCTGCACACTACTGTACAGATGCATGACTTGTGGATCAATCCCTTGACTCACACTCATGAGAGATTTTGTTGTTGTAAAACAGCCCAACTGCTGCAGTTGATGCTCATGTGCTCACATGTGTGTTCAATATGGCTACTCATGCTTCTGAATGCCAATGCCATGCTTGTTTTGGTGCCAATTTTTTCCTTTTCACTTTTGTTGCGTCATCATACTCACACAACAAAGGCAGAAAGCAATGCATGGGGAACACAGTGAACATCAAATGAAATGTGACTTGCAATATTAAAAGCAACATTCAGTGCAGCTTGATCAGCAGCTCTTAACACTGCAGTGCTGAGTTCTCACAAGTGCTGTTGTCCTCAGCAGGCTGCGCTGGAGAAGTGTGCCTCAGGAATCAGCAGGATCTGCACAGGGCTGCTGAACCAGCTAAAGGCAGATGCAAGACTGGCTGCCAAGCAGGCCTTGAGTGCAGATGGCCCGACTGAGCTCACGCCTCAGGCAAGTTTCCCCTGCTTCAGCATGTGATCTGCGCATCTCAATGAAAGGCTACCTGGTCGCCAACCTGCACAGCCAAACTGTCAGTACAAAACTTTTCAGCAGGGTTTTTTCAAACTTGCGCCATAGGTCAATGCGGCGTGCTACATTGCAAGTCATACTTTGAGTAAGGCATCAGCGGCAAATAGTGCTGTGGTCTGTCGCAACAGTCGCAACGCTGTGATCTGTAGCAACAGTAGTAATGCTGTGATCTGGTGCAACAGTAGCAACGTTGTGATCTGCTGCAACAGTAGCAATGGTGTGATCTGCTGCAACATTTGTAACGCTGTGATCTGCTGCAACAGGTGGAAAGAGTGGTGGTGGATGAGCCACAGATAGTGGTGTTCAAGGGCAGCTTCAAGCTGGCAGCTGAGCCCCGGGGAGTGGCTCGCTCTGCTGCACTGGCTGCTGCTGAAATGGTCCTGGTGAGCCTTCATTGCTATATTAAACCATCATTTGGTCAGTGCTGGGCAGGGCAGACATGCCCACCGCAGCAGAGCGTCTTCTGTGACAGCTGTTGCCTTGTTCAAGATGCTCTTCCCAATCCCAAAATGCCTATTTTGAGTCAGAAACGTGATCCCTACACTGGAAATCTAAACTCAGAAACCCCTGGGGACAGTAAGAACGCGTTTCTACATTGTGGAGATGTTTTAGAACTTCCTCTGACCACAATCCTTTTGCTATCCTTACTTCAAACATGTTCCTGTCTGAGTCTGTGGGCGGTCGAGATAAGGGTGGTGTTGCTGTTTGTTGTAAATACTGCACACCGGCCCATTGGTCTCAAGATGTCAGCCGCCTGGCCCTGTTGACCATCGTCTTGAATGGACAAGCTGTGAAAGCACCCCCAAGACACAGATGCATGATGTGCCTTGCAACCAAAGCAGGTTGTGACACCAACCTGCTGTGGTTCACGTGATGCAAGTATGTCCTCTTGATTGCACGGCCTTCTACTGTACGTCTGTCAATAGTCATGAAAGACAAGTGCAAGTTTGTCAGCTGAAAGTCATCACTATGTTGATAAAACTGCAAGTTGACACTTGGCTGCACTGTGACTGCAGGGAAGGGACAGTGTTGATGCTTTGGAGGCTCAGGTGGTTTCTCGTTGCACAGCAGCTGGCTCACCAGCTTCTGGGTTACTGGTGGTGGCCAGAGCCCGCCAGCTGGCCTTCGTTGACCTTGCAGCTGCTGCAACAGCTGCTCTGGCACAGTCACAAAGTAAGGCCCACTGCTTCTTGGTAGCTGCTTTGACAGCTGTGCGCTGCCTCACTGCCTAAGGTCAAAGCCATGCATGCTTCATGTCAGTTGCTTAAGCACTGTGTCGTTTTGAGCTGTTGCAACTTTGCCTGAGCAAGCTCTATGTCTTTGGTCTGTCAAGCGTCAGCTTGGTGCTTGAGTGATGTGCCTGACTTGCAGGTTCTGCTGTGGACAGCATGGCAGTGCTGGCAAGGCACAGCGCACGCTTTGATGTGCTTCAGATTCAATTTGACGCAGTCACGGGCAAGCACCTTGCTGTAGCTGGTCTGAGAGTTGTCCAGGTCAGTATCATACATGCATAATCATGTATCATACTTGCACAATGCAACACTAGCACCATGGCAGTCGTATTGATGTCAACTCGCTGTACACATCAGTCATGACAGAGCCTCTTCCCATTGGCTATTATGCCTTACTTGTCCATCTACCATGTACATGTTAGTTGTGGCATCTCACTTTCAAGCAGGGCATACATTACAGGTGTCATTGCAAGGCATCAGAACAGACACCGCTTGCAGACAACTGCATTGCTGCTGTATATCAAGAATCCCTGACACACTGTGTACTTCCTGCAGGTGTGGTCAATCTCACCTGCTGCCAAAACTCAAGACAGGTTGCCAGTCCAGCTCCCTACACCCCAAGCCATAGTTGCAGCGGCCAGTGAAGCAGGCATACATCAGCTTTCAGCACCAGCAGGGGGAGGATACATGGACCTGGTATTGGACATTGCATGGCTGCCAGGCAGCGATACCTGCTTGGCTGTGACCATGCCCTTGGCAGTGCTGGTGTTTGATCTGGCGGTGTCTGCTAGACAGCCCAGTGTGGCTGTTGTGGTGCCAAGCTCAGATCTCATTGCTTCATCTGCTGTGGGAACACATATGGTTGCTGGCCAGGTGAAATCAATTTTGAGCCTATTCACATGCATGCTGACTCTTGAGACATGCAGCATGCCTAATCATAAGGTCCATGTATATTGTAGAGTCTTCAAGTGCTGAATCAATGCTAATGGTCAGACTCACATTTTCGTCAACTTGCAATGTCACTTTGCATTGCCCTGTGGTGCATGACCAAGGTTTGCTCATATGCTGTGCCTTGCATGCTCAATTTGCCCAGGGTTGAGAACTGCCCTCCTGCAAACCATGTTGCGTGAATGACGGCTGAATCTGTAGGCTTTGTAAGCGTGAATGCAGAGTGTTTCGGCCACAGTGCATGTTATCCAACGCAATGCCCTGACATGCTTGTCTGTTACAGCAGGGGTCAAGCCCTGAGCTGCAGACATGCTTGGTCATCTTGACCAGAGAAGCTACTGTGTGGTCAGCACGACTGCTGACATCCACCAAGTCTGTGCTGTCTCCTGACAACAATGCTTTCCACACACAAGCAGCGCAAAAGGTGGACTTGGACAGGCTCTTGTCCACAGATTCAGGCGCAGAGTCAGAGTCAGCGGCAGCTGCAGAGGCAGCTTCTGCCCAAAGCAAGCAGCATCTGTATGGCAAGAGCTTGTGTTACTGCCCAGCAACTGGCATGTACATTGCCTCGTTAGGCAATGCACAGGATGAAGACCAGAATGTCACATGGCTTATGACTGTCACTGCTGATGGAACCAGCATTGCAAAGGTGGTGTCCGTTGATGTGGCCATACCACCAGCCTCAGAGTCAGCTGCAGGTGACTCAACATCAGCCTCAGCTCAGGCAGCCCTGCAACACCCTGATCCTGAGTCAGATGCTGAGCATGTGATCACTGAAGATGAGGATAATGAGGATGATGATGAGCAGGGGCCAGAAGACAATGAGGAGGAGAGTGAAGCAGGCAGCAACTCTTCTGTGACTTTGCCAAGCGTAAAGAGGAGCTATGTTGTGCCTCTCCTGCCTGCCAGCAGACAGGAAATGCAGAGCCCTGCATTGGTCCTTGGCGTACCCAGTCATGGGTTGCCTGGCCTGGTGGCTTCTGTTTTTGAGTCAGCCCATAGCGATGGCACAGGCTGTGCAATCGTGACTCAGATTCAGGACATGCAGGTCGTCCCTATGCATCTCAGCTGTCATACATTGCAGGCTTGAGGAATTGTTGTCTGCATGCACATGTGTACCATTCTGTCTGCAGTGGCAACATGACATCGCACCACTGACATTACATACAATGTTGCGATGACAAAAAGAGCAACTTTGTATGGAAACGTCAATGTTGTGAGGACACCTTGTCAGTACAGACAGCACAGTGCACATGCGTGTGCTGACACCAATATCTGCATAGTTCCTGACTCACCATCACCTCATTGTACAACGTGAACCCTGCACTGCATCGTTCCCTTGCCATGTTGTGCAAGTCATCAAGGCACCATCAACAGTATCCATGGCAAAAAGCTTTCACCCTGGACCCCAGCTTGAGCTTTCAGTGCAGCACTTTGTTTGAGCGAGTGCCCATATGCTGACCCAAGGTGATGTTTGCTGCAGAGTGCTGATGCTCCAGTAGTGGGCATAGCAAGCTTGCCCCTGCCGCATGCTCAGCAAGTTGCCATTGTGGCACTGGATAGCCAAGGGTACCTGCACCTGTACACAACCCCCCTGGCGGGCAGCGTGGTTGTTTGGGACCCCTCCGTGGAGGCACCTGCAGAAGGGCAGCCCAGCACTGCCCCGGGGGAACCCCTTGGAACTGGGACTGTTGCAAGTAGAGGAGCTGTTGGAGAAGGAGAGCAGGAAGGTGCTCAGGCAGCTGCGGAATCAGGTGTGTAGCTACAGCTGACGGGCTCATGTGTTGTGGCACTGGACACAAACTGGTTAGGGACAGCCACGAAAGCCTTGGTGGGATGAATTGGCCAAGGTGTATGTCTTATCTGACATCATGCTGCTATGCAGCTCTGATGTGGATTAAGACATGCATCTTGGCCAAATCATCCCACCAGGCTGCTACATGCTTCATCATGAACATGTAGTGATGCCTTAGAGGTACATAGCATGCTCGTGAGCATGGTATCGGGTTGAGCAGCTTTGCATGTTTGCTTGGGTGCAAGCACACTTGCCTGCTATAAGCAAACAGGCAGGTCTGTCTGCTATCAAGCAAAGAGGCAAAGCTGATGAAGTTAACACCATGCTGCCAAGTGAGCATCATTTGCTGATGACAATGTGCCTATGTTTCTGTCGTTTTGCTGTTTAGGCTGGTGTTGCATGCAAAGGTGCTCATGCTCACCCTGTGTTGGTAGGGCATCAGCTTTGAACTTGGCACACTTGTCATCAGTTCCAATGACATCTGCATTGACTGTGTCAGCTCCAATGCTACAATGTTTTAGAACCATCTCAGCTTGGTGCTGCATGTTATTGCTTGAACAAAACATTGCAAAAGCATTTTTATTGCTCAACACCTGGGCATGGAATGTCTGATTACACACTGGGCAAAAACATGTGGTCTAAAGCAATTCTGTGTAGCTGTCGAGTTGTTCCATTTCAGTGGTACCAGGTCAATGCCTATGTATGTAAAGTCATTTGCTGCTCCGTGTCTATCAAGAGACTGGTGTTGAGCGACTCCAAGCAAGCTGTCACTGATACTGATGCTTTGCTCCTGCACAACTGCTTTGGTCTGAAGGCCAGATCATTTGAGTCTGTGTGCAAGATCAACCATGAGGTCTGTCTGTGGTCTAGCAGCTGGCACTGATGCTGCATTGCTTATGCCGCTGTTCCTCACTGTGCAGCCATCACCAGCCGCAAATGAGGGGCAGTGTCTGCTGCATTGAGGCATTGACTGTCAGCGACCACGCTGCAGAAAGTTGTCATTGTAGGCACATAGGATTAGGTCATTGTAGTCCTTGTAGGCACAAATACTTTTTTTGCTGCTGGGCAGCCTGATTGTCGTCATGATTGGCAGCAATGCCATTGCAAAAGGTCAGGTTAATTGAACTGAGGCCAACAGCTCTGTTCCCTTCCCCACTGTCTGAAAGTCCAGTCACAGGCAAAGTCTGCACCCTAGGTGCCGAGCACCAAAATTGCTGTCGCCAGCATGCTTGAAACACATGAACAGAGACAGCGTTGACCCTGAGCAATGGGATCTCCGAGCGGGCTTTCCGTGCCAACACATCACTGGCAGTCTTGTTCTGTCTGTTACGGTTACGCTGTCTCTGATACAGACACACTAAGTTTGCTAGTGCTGTGTTGGCATTGAAAGCCCATTCGGCAATCCCATTGCTCAGTGTCGAACCAACCCAAGGATGGCACTGCCTTTGCAACATCTGTTGTTTTGATGCTCAGCAATGGGAGCTGCACAGTCAGCCACAACCAAGGTGAGGCTCTTCCATGCAACTCTACAATAGTTCAAGCACTTCCAACTTAGGAACCGTTTGCACGCCTCCATGTGAACAGCTGAGCACATGGTAGTGTTGGCAGATGCCCTTGCCAGATGCATGCCATGTGCAGCATACAAATGTTCCATAAGGGCCTGAGCAGCTGTCCATACGCCTTGTAGTCGTAGCTGCTGCACATTCAACCTACCTTCTAACTGTTTTGTCAAAGTTGAGAAGGAGGTGGACATTGCAGCAAAGCTGTCTTTCTGTGGCCACCAGGTCCGAGGGAACTGCATGTTGAAATCACAACTTGTGCGACAACAAGGTTCGAGCTATTG
>JAABUK010006558.1_pt1 | contig 17295 bp, 25 predicted proteins | sample 5559141 | NCBI WGS metagenome assembly JAABUK01 (sample SAMN10711869, study PRJNA513367) | rock metagenome | isolation source: Antarctica rocks | place: Antarctica: Victoria Land, Pudding Butte nord | collected 2016-01-03 | reverse complement strand
GAAGGACGTCAAGGGGGCAAGAGATATCTTTGAAAGCATCGCGATGCTGAGTGAAGGTGGGATGATGGATCGGTTGGAATATGTCAGGTGGGTTTGTTGCTCTAGTATTCTCTTCGTTGTGGTCGAGCGAGGCTGACAAGGGGTAGTATTTGGGAGTTGGGCGCGGCTGTGGCCGTGGGATCGAATCTGGAGGCCAAGGATATGGTCGCACAACAGCTATTGGAGGTGAGCTCCTGCAACTTGCCGAAAGGTAGTCGTCTGACCCTTACAGCTCGGTGACGACTCGCGCGATCTCTCCGACGAGCTGATCGACATCAACGCGATGGCAGTCAATGCGTTCTCCTGGATTCAATGGGAGGCGAGTTTACATCCAACCATGTTGATGTCCCCTGACAGCTCCTAGTTCGCCGGACTCGTCAAGACCCTCTCACTTGCCCCATCCCAACGCCCCACATCCTCAGTCCTCGCAATGACCCTCAACTCCCAACTCAATCGCCTCCACTCGACGCTCGGGGACCTGCACCGTCTTGCCTCTCGCGCTAATAAAGTCGCATCCCGCGGGTCCGATAGAGGCCGACTAGTCCGGGATAACCTCCGCGCCGTCGGAGCGTCTCTCCAACGTGAACATCAACTCCAACCCGGCTGGAAGTCAGCCATTGACAAAGCGGGCCACTTTTTCGTCGGGGGAGAACCGAGTAAAGCAGAGCTTATCAGTCGGGATCTGGCTATTACGGAGATCACGATTTCCAGCCTGAGCGATCTGGTGAGGGGTTTGGAGCATAGTCGATTGAGCATCAAAACCTTCCGAGATCAGATCGGGTATTTCGATGCGAGCATGATGGGCTTCCACATGGGTGCTAGCGAGGCGGTGGGGATCGGCCCGGAGGAGGAGGTCAGGGTACTGGGTGAGGTCGTGGAGGAGTTTGGGAGGGCGATTGGACGGGCGAAAGAGAGGGGGTTGCCGGAGAATGAGAGTGAGGCGGTGAGGGCGACGAGGATCGAGGGGAGGTAGGCGGTAGCGTGGCGAGATGAGGTGAGAGATGGTCTGTATATCCTGCACTTATATGCCCTGCGCTTGATCATGCTTTTATCAATTATGTATCATCAGTGCTCTCCTTTACCGTCGGAAACGCCAGCGTCGAGTCGAGCTCCGAAATCAGGGGACCCAGTAGTTGTCCGAATTCACACTCAAGCCGTCCTTTGATCACCGAGCGATGGTTCGTGAGTCCGCAATAGAGCCAATGATCCCACAATGGGACCCAGAACGAAACGAACCCTACCTCCCCCTCCCAGTTTTCCCATCTCTCCGCCTCACCCCATTCAGAGCAGATGACGGTCCGGAGCTTGTCAGTATAACCTCCACCCACTGCTCATCTCGAGACTGATGAACGATAGGTGCGGATGTGCAACGATCCCCGAGTACGCCAATACGCCTTCCGACGGCCATACCCGTACGTCCCCTTCCCGCTCTCTGGCCTCCCTCCGCCTTGTTTGTGCTTCGTCGGGTGGGGTAAAGTGAATCATGGGTTAGGTATGCCGAATCCGACGCCCGATGGTTCCTCGAAGAGTTTATAATCCCCCTCATGGCCCTCCCCATCACCCAGCTCCCGCTCTCACCTCCAATCCGATCCAACTCCCACGATCGGAACAGGATTGGGGTATATCCCGTTCCCGTTGAGCGCTTTGCGGTGCACGGAATCAGCTCCGGATATGCCGGCGGGGAAATTGCTGGGGAATGTACATATCTTCACGGATCGACCGGAGCTTAGGATCGAGAAACTGCAGATCGAGGGGGATCCGTTGGAGAAGATGGAAGTGGGGTTGGAGAAGGAGGTGGAGCTCAAGAATGAGGTGAAGTTGGAAACCGGGGTCAAGTTGATGTCGGGGTCAGAGGAGGGGTTGGGAGATGGAGGAAAAGCGAAGGTGGAGAAGTTGGAGATGGCTTATGACCTCATGCCGCGGACGGGGGATCGGGCCTGCCATGCTCCGCGCTGGAGAACGGAACCCACTTGTCTTCGAAATCTTGTTGACTGGTGCAGCTCGGTGTTGACGAGGAGACGGTAGTCGCTCGCCGAGACAAGGGTGGCGGCAGTGAGAGGGCAGTGATGGACTTCGTACTGGTGAAAAAGGACAATCGCATCAGAGAAAGTAGTGTGATAGTCGTGAAAGGAAGTGTGGTGACATCGTGTCTTCTGTAGTGATGGCTGTTGGCTAATGAAAAACGTCGTCTGCGGTGGCGGACCGGATGACCGGTGGCGGTGTGTGAGGAACACAGCCTTCCGACGGAAGTTCCCAGCCTCCCGTAGGTTACAGGGAATTTAGGCGTGGATTTTTTCGGTGAAGTACGGTCCTCGCAGAACGTTGGATGGAAAGCGGTGCAATGGCTATAGAGATTCGAGCTGTAGTGAAGACGCAAGATGTTCATAAACAAGTATGATGAGATGTATGTATGTATGTCGGAGGTGATGGAGAAGCTGCCAGCTAGGCCTGCTGGCTAACTCGATGGATAGGCGGGCGAGGTTTTACGCTAAAGGCGTGTTCCATCCACGTGGTTTTTGTCAAGATTGCGGGACCTACTCAGAATTTTGCTGACCTTTTCCGTAGGGACGTTGCTCGGTTTCAACACGGCCATCATCAGAGTCAGGAGTGATCCTTGGTCTGGAATTTCTCACTTTGTTTGCTTCCGTCCTCCACCTTGCATCGATGAAAATCACATCGTCGTCAAGGTGTCACCGTTCGCGAAATCGCATAAAATTATTCTGCTAAGGCTTCCGACGGCAACGCTCCAAAAAACTTGACCTGATGACCGCCCAATTCGCCTCATTCCGTTAGTATCCAATCTGAACCCCATTCTCCCTTCAACGCACTAGGGCACACATTTGGCCTTTCTAGGGGGTCCTTCCGTGTGATTTGGATGACTCTTGAACCGCTTGCCGCTTGACCGGATGTTCGTGAGGCTGAGCCATGATCAGGTGGCCCCAAACAACGGCAAATTTGGCTGCGGGGCTTGCGATTGTTGTCCACTGTTCCCCTGACTGGATTTCAATCACACATCACCATCACCGGCCGTCTTGTTGATCATGCAGTCCTTGTCGTTACCCTAGCTCGTGGTCCCTCCCCAGTCGTGGCGAGGAAATGGAAAAAGTCAGTGCGGGCCGTTTGACACGGCTAGTCTTTTTGCTGCAAAGCCTCACGTGAAAAAGTTTATTGAAACAGCGCTTGGTGTGTTGAGGTCGGGGAATTTCAGGAAACTACTGTACCTGGAAAGCTCGCCGAAGCCGGACAAAACTTCGCCCTTTTCCCCAGCAAATTCCCCGACATCGTCCTCGTGGTGCAAAGCACTGCAGTCCTGATCATGGCAGATGGCAAGCCAGCGCACCACGTCGATAGAGTTGCTCGTCCGAAGTTTGCTCGGCCGTGTTACAAGTGGGTGGATGAGCGATGCATGAACTCGACTGATCTAGCTGCAGTCTTATGCAACTCTGTACAACGCGTCATCCGTTCTGCTCCATCCCTTGCGGGCCGTAACAACCATGTCCGTTCTTGACATCATTCCCCTGACGTTTCGGAGATCGTCAATCCGGCTGATTACCGATTCCCTGACCCTTTGCCCGGAGACGAAAGGAGTTGACAAAGCCATACATCAAGAGGGACGAAGCTGCGTCTTTCCCTGTACGTCACTCTTTTATTCCCCGGATTCTCTCTCTCCATATCCACCACTTCGTCTGCACGATGCTCGCGATCGCTCTGCTGATATCTACTTATGCACCGGTACAATTTTGCATGAGGCTATACCATTCCGCTGACTGATATCCCCAGTGAAAGCCGTACCTTCCCTTGAACGTCGCGATACCCAGAACAGCGGTCCAATCTTCGGCTCCTCGGGCAAACCGAATATGTTTGATATCGCTCAAAGTCAGTATGTCTTCCCCCCCCCCCCCTCCTTCGACACCCCGACCTATGCACTCTCTCATATCCGTTCAACTGACACGCCATAGGTGATCTCAATGACAGCGATTTCACTGGCGCGCTCGCTTCGGTCGTCCACTCCTCGCCCTCGCACATCGCCATCACGGGGACCATCGCAAACGCTTCCGCCGTCACCGCCACGCTGTATAATCCCAACCCGCCCTTTCTCCCCTACACGAGGACCGTTCAGTGGACCGACCACTAAGAATGACGGCAGGAGTCTCGATGCTCGTACAGAGGTCTGGTAAGTCTCGTGTATCTTCATACGTGACAATCTTGACTGATGAGGTCCAGGTGTGCTTCGGCGTATGATCTGGCCGTCTGGGACTTGATGGACGCCTTCGATGACCCGAATACCGGCTTGTATGAGACTCTGGCTGCTATCACCGGTTCAAAGGTCGTAGGCGGTATGTGAGTGTCCACTAGACCCAGATCATGGTGGCGCGTTGAGAGTTGAAGGATTTGACTGTACAATCCGAGGGGATGGGAGATCTATAAATCGATCGAGGAGATCTACGAGGATATTGAAGGGGACGCATATCTCTACAGTGACTCCGATTGGCCTCCTGCTAATTCGGCGGGAACGACGGCGACGACTGCGGCTGTCACCGCCGCGGTGTCGACACCGACTGCCGCCTTCGCAAGAGGATATACACAGCCCCGCTGGCTATGGTTATATGAAAGTAAAAGCCGTGTCTGCTTTGGAATGTCGTGATACCCAGAACAGCGGTCCGATCTATGGCGCATAGGGCGTACCGAGCATCTTCGATATCGCCACGAGTCAGTACATCTCTCCGCATTCCGCGATGATAGCTGACCAGATGACTATGTGTTATCGGCTTGTTCGCCTCGCTCGCATCTCTTGTCCACGAATCACCCAGTCGGATCAGCTCCAACATCGGCGTTACCGGTACTACCGCCAACCTGTCTGCCGCCAATATCCAGTTGTATACTCATCTCGAGGACGCGGATCCGGATCGGATTTTTCCCTGGAAAGTCAATGATGTCAAGTGATCCGACTTGAAGACGGATAAGGATCTCGATGCCCATTCGGTCATGGTAAGTGTGCTGTCGCGGGCCGGGGGTGGGGGACGGGGGGAAGGGGGCAAGGAGACGACTGACTGATTGGACCCAGGTGGCCATCGGCGTATACTCTGGCCGCGTCTCTCCTCATCAAATTGAAAACCTACGGATTGAATCAGACGGCACAAGCCATCACTGGTCTACCCATCACGGCCATTGACGTCCAAGACCAACTCGGTACCAAAGACCAACTCGTCGCTTATCTCAAACGAGCTCAAACACAAGGACACCGGTCATCATCCTCACCGAACCCGATTCGAAAACCCTCTTCCAGTGATGGGCTTATGCCCTTCCTGAACGTCAGCTCAGCTGGTGGTGTGACCATGTGCGTACAAACCGAAATCCCGATTCCCGACGTTACTGAAATGAGATGCGCAGGACTGGGCTATACAACGTTCCAGGCTGGGACATCTATAAACGGAAGCGATGACATCTACCGGGACGTCATAATAATCGCTCATCTTTACCAGTAACGCTACCTGGCCGGGAGTCCCTTCCGTGGCCGAATGACAGCTCAGGATTTGGTAGTCACACCGGTGATGGAGGCGGAAAACGTCGGACAGGGCGGTGTGGGTGGCGCAGACGGTGCGGATTCGCCGAAACTCAGACTGGGTGGAAATGAGATGAGCTTCCGCTTTGATAGTGGAGAACTATGCCGAATGTATCATATCGTGAACTTAAATTGAGGTCTTCTCGTCCACTTGCGCTTTTGGAGGTCTTTCTCGTAACAAGGTGGGGCGCGAATGTGGGTGGGCGGGCAGAAGGAATCTGTGCATAATTCATGCATCCGGAATACACACGACAGATTCCCTAAACCGATGGATACCTTCCCCAGGCTGTCTGTTCCCTCTTCCGTTCTATGGATACATTTCCCCTCCACCCGCCTAAACACCCGCGGGCATCAATCCCTGCCCCTGCGCCGTGACAGCAGTGACCCCAATCCGATCCGCCTGCTCCATCTGCGCGCCCTCTGTGCCCTCGACAAGCGTCGAGATCTTAGTCTTTGCGAACTTGCGTGCGGCGACTTTGTTCTCTGTGCCACGTGAGCTCCCTTTCTCCTTTACGAAGTTGAGATACGTACCGAAGAGAATGTCGAGCTCGGCATAGGTCCGGCCTTTGGTCTCGGCTATAGAGCAGTCAGGTTGAGATGGAGTGAGTGTGAGGGGAAGACTCACGGAGTCGGAAGTAGATGTAGGTGGTGAAGATGACATTGATCCCCGCCCAAAAGAAACAGCTCTTCGTACCCCAGTTCCTATCCAGCTGTGTCAGCGGTGCTCAGAAAACGCTGGGGGCCGTCTCACCAGGAGTCGGGATTGAATTGTCTGTACGAGATGACGTTGACGAAGGCGATGTTGATGGCGTTGTAAGCGTTCCTGGCGAGAACGATGGATTTCGCTCGCATTCGAGTTGAGGGGATCTCGGATACGATCGTGTAGACTACTGGACCGACGGAGAAGTCGCTTGTTGCTGAGAGGAGGAGGACCATTGTTCCCGCTGCCCAGGATTCGGCGATGGAGGGATGATCAGGGATACCCATGCATCCGGCGATGCTAAACCACTATCAGATTCCGATGAAATCGAAAGGAGAACGAACATGAGGAGCCAGAACATCACGATCATCCCTCCGAGCATGAGGGTCTTCCTCCCAACCCTGTTGAGTACGAACCAACTCCCGATGGTTCCCGCGGCACCGATTCCGGACTGTCCCCAGCCAAGCTTATACGCCGAGGAGGTGGAGATACCGGCTCGAGTGTAGAAATATGCGGATAATCCACCGACGACGTTCCCAGCCATGGTCTGGGAGATCCATGTCATCGCGACGATCTCGGTTCGGCGCAGGTCAGTCCCCTTGAAGCAGTCCCAATATCTCGTCCCTTTCGATACGGCAAGCTCCATCTCGTTGGTGTAAACCATCACTACGGGTTTGGATCTCAGCGAGGTTACTCGACGGTAGGAACAAGAAGTCGACTCACGAGCCATAGCCGCATCGCAGTCGCGCTGAGAGAAACCATCCTTCCTCGCGAGGCGTTTGAGAGACTTCTCTGCCCGGTCCTTGTGACCATGACGTACGCACCACCACGGTGACTCGGGTGCCAGTAGGCAGCCAAGGCCGATGGGTATAGGCCAGATCCATTGGATCGCGAAAGGGATCTTATACCTGTTCCATCATCAGCGAAACTCCTGGGAAGTAGTGTGGACCCACCCCCAGACGTCCTGACGAGGCTCGAAACCAACGATGATGCCGGACGAGATGAATTGACCGATAATCCAACACAGGTTGACGTAGGCGGTTAGGTAGTGACGGAGCGGGACGGGGCAGACCTCGGCGGCGTACGCGGTGGTCATGGTTTGGAAGACACCCCATGACATGCCTTGTAGGAGCTCGCCAACGAGGAAGACGCCGAGCGATTCGGCATACTGGCCGACGCTTCAGTATAAGAAGGAATGTCGGCGGGGGAACTGACGAAAGGGATGAAGATGAATCCCGTGATCGTGATGAGCGCGATAAGGATGGTGTACCGATAACCGATGCGCTCGGAAGCGAAACCGGCAAACTGGTATCCACGCGTAAGCAGATTACTCTTGAGTATGGCGGGGGAGAATCGCACCTGAAGACCGAGGATCTCGCCGCAGTTGGTGGCGCCGGAGATACCGTTCTGCCACCTTACGGGGATCTGGAGGGAACCGTCTTTGGCCAGGGTGCCAAACTTGTTGAGGAAGGACGGGTAGGCGTTGACTAGGCGCTTCGGTCAACAAAAGACTCTAATTGAAATTGCACAGGAGAAGTGGTATCATAGGCAGCGAGAGTCAACCGGATGCGGATCCGAATGGTCGACGGGTTGCCCAAAACGAGACTCACAGGAACCCACAACGGCGGTGTCATATCTGCTTAAACGTCAGGACACACTCCATTAGATCTAGGTGGAGACACGCACCCCTCCATGATCAACGAGGACGAAAGCACGACGCTCCAAAAGATAGCTTTCGGGTAAACCTTGAAAGCGGTCCACAGCTTCATCTCTCGTTCTCGCGCGTTGGCCTCGTTCGCCTCAGACACCAAGGTCTGAACCGATCTTCAGCTCATCCCTTGTCCCAATAGCGCCAAATGACACACCATGAAGTCGTCCACATTCTGCGCCATGCCAGATGCGATCGCCTTATCGATGTGCACATATTCGCCAGTCCGCCCACGACGATCGGTCTCGAGCTCGTCGATCTCCTTCTTCTCGTCCGAGACCGCCATGGGGTCGGAATGCTCGGGCGGTTGCATCGTCATGTCGTCGTGCGGTGCGGCCGGGAGATCGTTGGCGGTCTTGTATGGTGAGTGATTGCAGCGGGAAGTTGTGTCACTCGAAAGAGTGATTGGCTGTATATTTGTGGGGAGAGGGTGATTCGATATATGTCTTCGGACCGAGAGAGTGGACTAGCGTTTCCCGAGATCCCGAAAGAGAGGTGTGATGCTCCAGAACAGTCGGCGAGCTCCATATCGGCATCGTGACCCGCATTGTTCTGTGATCTGAATGGCGCGAGAGGTAAAGGGGACGAGCTTATCGATGACGGCATGATCTGGCATGAAAACGCCGATCTGGCCGAGCACGTGGCGAGTTACCCTCCACCCAAGTTCTCACCCCTACATCTCGTCCTTCATCTGAGAAAGTAGGACTCACCATACACCATGAAAAGCGACTCCGCCCACATTTCCGACAAGTCGAATAAAGACATTGCGGTGGGCAGGACGGAGACTGGGGAACGTCTCACTCGTCGACCTTGGGGCTCGCATACCGGTCGCTCGATTATCCTCCTCGTCCTGCTCATTTGTGGCCTGTATTGGTCAAGCATGATCAGTAGCAGGCGGAATGGTGCAATCCGGGATGGAGGATTCAGTATGGGTGATTCGGAGTACTCGAAAGACGTGGTGAAATGCTCCGGTAAGTCTCCCTGTGGCTCATACGATCGGAAGGTGATGTGTTACAGGTTACACCCTCTCTGACCTCGAGGAGACTGATGACGGGGCCACTGCCCGCTTGACTCTCGCCGGGCCACCAGCCAACGCTTTCGGACATGATATCAAGGACCTGATCCTCGAGGTGAAATACCAGAGCGAAAGCCGTACGTACCTCCCTTGTTTTCCCTGCTGACCTTCAGGGCTACACGTCCACATCTACGACGCTGCCAAAATGCAATACCAGATCCCAGCTCACGTCCTTCCTCGAGCCCCATCTACCAAGCCTAGCCAGCACAACCTGCAGTTCCACCACGAGACTTCCCCTTTCGCATTCTGGATCACCCGTTCCACCGGAGAGGTCATCTTCGATACCCGACCAGAGAATATCCCGGTCCACACCGAATTCATAGAGCGAAACGGCAAGGTATTGAGAGACAGTGGGACTCCAGCATACCCACTCGTCTTCTCGGACCAGTATCTCCAGCTTGCCACCGCTGTGCCCAATAACACCAACATCTACGGGCTAGGAGAGATCATCGCGACAGACGGGATTAGGATCAACAATGGGACCATCGTGACATTTTGGAACCGTGATTCCGGAGGTAGTCCGGCCGACGAGAACCTATATGGCTCACACCCGTTCTACCTCGAGACGCGATACGACGAGTCAGCACACTCTCTCTCGCATGGTGTATTCATGATGAACTCGCATGGCATGGACGTCCTCATCCGTTCTGGCCTCGTGGAGTACCGGATCCTAGGCGGGACGCTGGATATGTACTTCCTCTCTGGACCCACCCCAAAAGCCGTCGTGGAGCAGTACAGCGATGTGGTGGGAAAGCCGGCGAAAATGCCGTTTTGGGCATTCGGATTCCACATGTGTCGATGGAAACATCGGTGGTCCACTCTTGACGGTGTACGAGAGGTGGTCGAGCAGATGAAGAAGGAAAATATTCCGCTGGAGACCGTATGGAGTGACTTGGATTATATGGATCGGTACCGGGACTTTACGGTCAACGATGACTTCAGGTGAGTCGCCCTTGCGGATCAGTGCTGAATGGGTGCAGCCCCGAGAAGTTTAGGGAGTTTACAGATTGGTTACATGAGCGACATCAGCACTACATCCCGCTTGTGGACGCTGCGATCGGAACTCTGACCGACGAGAACGATAGTTATAAGGCATACGAGGGGGGCAAGGATCTTGACGTATACATCAAGAATGAGGATGGCACCGACTTTGTCGGGAGGGTCTGGCCTGGGTGAGCAGACTTTCCCGCTTCAGAATGTATGTGGCCTCAGAATGTATGTGGTGCTGATAAATGGCAAGACCCACAGTATTCCCGGACTGGACGGCGAAGAATGTCCAGGAATGGTGGCAAGAAGCGTTTGACGACTTCAAGGCGATGGTCAACTACGATGGGATCTGGCTCGACATGAACGAACCTGCTTCTCTCAAGACGCAGAACGCAGCCGAGGATGACGCAATCATGAGACAATCGAAGAAGGCCAAAACACAACGGGATATGTACGATTTCCCGCCATACGACGTGAGCGCATTGTGTCTGAATGACTGAATGAGAATACTGAGGGGATTCCGGATAGATCCACAACGGTTGGGAGAGCTTGGCGGATCGTACCGTCCCGCCTTCGTCGATATTGGCGAACGGGACCAGACAATATCACTCACATAATCTCTGGGGCTATCAGTGAGTCATGTCGATCGATGCGCAATGAGTGGCATTGACCGATGTCGTGCCTTCAGGGAGAACTTGGCTACAAATGAGGTCCTGAAGAAGCAGGAGCCGGCGAAGAGGCCTTTCATCGTTTCGCGAAGCTCTTTCGCTGGACATGGTCGAGGTGAGTAATCGCATGAGATTCCGCTCGGCACGCTGACCTGGACCAATAGTATCGGCTCACTGGTGAGCTTGAGGCATTTATCCGGAAAGACAGCTGACCAGCGGCTCATTAGGCTTGGCGATAATTACAGCACCTGGAAGTCGATGCGCGAGTCAATCCAGGGTGTCCTGCAATTCCAACTTTTCCAGGTACGACATCTCTACCCTTTCGCCTCCATACTCATCTTCGTTTTCAGATACCGATGGTAGGCCCGGACGCCTGTGGCTTTTCAAAAGACTCTACGGACGAGCTGTGCAATCGATGGATGCAGCTTTCTGCATTCTACCCTTTCTATCGGAATCACAATGACCAAGGGTAAGGCTGCCCAGTTCATCGACTGTCGAAGCTGACGAAGAGCAGCGCAACTGATCAGGAACCTTTTGTCTGGCCGAGCGTTGCGGAGGCTTCGAGAAAAGCGATGGAGATTCGATATAGGCTCTTGCCGTATTGGGAGACACTGTTCGCGCAGGCCAGTCGAAGCGGAACGTCAGTCTTTGTTGTCTCCCTTTGTCCTCTTCGTACTGAAACGTATTAGACCGCCATTGAGGCCAATATTCTTCGAGTTTGACGATCCCCGCTACACCGGGGTCGAGACCCAATTTCTCGTAGGCTCCGCGCTGCTCGTCACTCCTGTCCTTCACGAAAGCTCGGAAGAGGTCACTGGCTACTTCCCTTCGACTAGCGGCGTGACCTGGCGGGATTGGTACACCCAAGAGGTCCGACTTGACTCGTCCCCTCCCTGCGGATACTGACGAGTACCGTAGATCCTGGACGTCAACGAGGGGGACGAAGCGACCCTTCCTACTCCCCTGGGGCATATCAACGTCCATATCCGGTCCGGCTCGATCATTCCCACCCATACCAAGGCGGAGTATACACTCACCGAAACGCGAGCGGGCAACTACAGCTTGATTGTTAGCTTGGACGAGAATGGCATGGCGGAGGGAGAGGCGGTATTGGACGACGGGATGAGTCCGGACTGTAAGTGTCTTTGATGATCCCAGAGTAAAGCGATGCTGATCGTGGTTACAGCTGATGAGACGATCGTCACCTTCTTCGCTCAAGAGGGCAGTTTGACGTTAAGGGCTGCAGGAGGATATGAAGTGCCGCAATTTCTCGAACAGATCACGGTCCTGGGTGCCAAGGCCGAACCAAAGAGCGTGACTCTGAGTGGGGAGGAAGTGTCCTCCACGTCTGAGTGGGACGACCGGATAGGACGAGTGCTTGTCACGGGTTTGAGCGTGAAGCTGGACGGGGAGAAGGTAGTAGCATGGTAATTCGCAAGGTGGGAGCATGCATGACAGCCAAGGAAAATATAAAGAGAATCTAACTGCATGCTCCTACTGACTACTTCCGGCTCCGCTCACTCAGGGCTGACTTGTGTTTTGCACGGTGTAAAGACTGACATGCTGCATACGTATCGCCTAATGTACAGTGTCAGGACCGTCCGAAGTGGCCGTCCTCGAATCCCTCGAAACGCTCTCGTCTGAGCCTGACGTCGGTTCTGATTCCTCATGGAACTCCTGCCTAGCCTTATCCCCGGCATCTGACTCCTCATACAAGCTCACATATGAATCCTCACCTGGCGATCTCTCCCCATTCAGTTCCTTGTCCACGTCATCAAGCGCCGCAGCTGCCACCTCGTCTGTGTCACATTCAAGCAAGTTGCACCCTGCCGTTCCCTTAACGGTGAGTGGTTCATCGCCAATCGATGAAGAAGCGGAGCGATCGGAAACACCGGACGGACCGGAAGACTCTGGGACGGTCGACGGACTGGGTGATTTGACCGAGTTGTGGTATGAATTGCGGGACGACTCGGCAGAGGGGACTGGCTCGGAGGCGTCACTGGGACTGGCGCGTGGTGTCAGGCGGATCAGCTCATCTGGACATGACAGACCTTTGGGAGCGGGACTCGGGTGGCGCCGCTACGTCTCCGTGGTCATTCGTATCCCAAAGTCCCAACAAGTGGAACATCTCCAGATGCCTCCGCGTAGGCAGTTCACCGTACAATCGTTGATGTATAGGGCCTGTGTAGCTAGTAAAAATGTTCACAGATGATTTGTCTTCCGAGAGTTTATCTGCCGAAATTTGGGTCGTAGGGCAACCCGTAAGACAGTATCCCATAATGAAGCCCAAGGGAATGAGACTTGATGTGGTCTGGTCCTATGGGTCATACAATGGTGGAGATCCGAATTGGTGCTGATACGTATATTGCTTCGCCTGGACAGAGGGTTATCTGAGGGATGATGCTCCTCCCGCCATTGGCTATATGGTCAGGTCCGCCCTCTCCCACTGATGTAACAGTGATGATCTCCATTGCTGCTGATCCTTTATCATGGTCGAGCAAGAAATCTCATGTTTCAAGGAGGACATCGAAGGCGGATGGTTACAGATTGCTATGAAGCGATCCGCTGTGGTGTTACAAGTGGGTGGAAAAGCGACGCATGAACTCGACTATTCTAGCCGCAGTCTTATGCAACTCTGTACAACGCGTCATCCGCTCTGCTCCATCCTGCGCGGGTACCTGATAGCATCCGCACTGCTACCCTGAGAGCAGCCTACGACTCTCCCGGCGTAACACGTTTGACTAGCATGTACATCTGGTATCTGGTCGTCTGATTCTAGTGTCATCATTGTTAAGACCTTGCGAGGGTATCACCGCGATCGAAACGTTGTCTACCTTTCGAGTGTTTGACCCCTGTCCTCGATCAGTATGGCATTTTCCAGTGCTTTGGGGGAGTTTCTCCTTCAAACAAGGAGTGACATTCTCAAAACGGTTTGTTATATCTCGTGTTACGACATTACTCCATTCTCGTGACAGTTCCTTGCGATTGCCCCTGTTACAGCCAGCTGTTGCATGTTATCAAAGGTAGACACAATCGAGATGAGCCCCACACGGCGTTTGAGTCCCGCTGTCATCCCGACCAAACAGGTATATTTACCACCCCATCCGATGACCTGCACTGATCCCAACTACCATCATCCACATCCTTGCCACACCACAACAAGCTTAATCTATCAGATTCCTACCACACCACACTCATCGTTTCGAAATGAATTCCTCATTCTCTCTCAACCTCTCCCACAACTCCTTGATCTCTGTCAACGACTCTAACATCCTCTCCAACAATTTCTCCTTGGCCTCACGATTCACCGACACCGTCACCTGGTCCCTTGGGGCGGTTGGCAACTACGCCTCGAGAGCCGTGAATGAGGTTTTTGATGCCTTGATGTTATCGGAGGACAGAGCCGGTTCTCCTGCTGGGAGCCAGGATCGCAGTGTACATCGGTCTCTGACGAGTACAAGGGAAACCACTGCACGTGGCTCGCGCTCGGGCCGGAATGGTCGTGCTCCTGAGTCCGGATACCGTCACGACGCGATCGACCTCGACACGGTCAGCCGCACATCGCCATCTCGACCACCATCCTCGGCTACCTCGCGAGACAAGGTGAAGGAGAAGCCTCGCCGCCGTTCTTCATCGAAAGTTTTTCGCCGATCTTGAAAGTCTGGCAGACATTCCAGTCATCGCCTGAGCAGTACGGGCTCTACGTCCACTCGAGGTACACCCCTTGTGACCCCGGATGAAGAGTCTTACTACGCCGACACGGACCGTTCTTCCAAGGGCTAGAGCACGGTGTCTTTGAAGATGGCCCATAGTCACCTGCCCCAGAGTATCTTGAAGCGTGGCCGCCAGGTTTCAGACTCGAGAGGGACCGCAATCGAGATCAGTGGCGACACGATTTATCCTGACAAGGGAGTCAGAATCACCAGTCCAGCGGTTACCAAGACGGCTGTTCCGTCTCCGAGCTCCGCCTTCCCGGCGTACCTCGTTGTCGCACTCACGGTACAGCCTGGACCGTCAGGCATCTCGCAGAGCAGCAACCGGTTGGCCAGTCACACTACTGAAGTCACCAGCACCACAGGGCCATCACAACCCGTTCCGAAAGAGAGACTATCAGACTCGTCAGGTACCAGCCTCCAGCCTTCTGTTCCGAACCCTCCAGGCGAAAACCACTGGTTACGCCTCACACCGAGCAGTTACCCGAGTCAAGTGACTGCGACGGGCCCGTCCGCGCAGGATTTTGAGGTCTCCAGCTGTGGGCCTCTTGTTTCGGAGGACACTGAGAGGCCCGAGACGCAATCAAGGCGACCTTTGAAAATGCAGCCACATCATAGGCTTCTGCATAGGCTTATGTCCTCAAATTCCCCCGACGACCCGGTCCCCGAACCCCACCGAGACGTTTCCACCGGGGTCTTGGTCGGGTCATCACTGTCGCTCGAAGATGAGCGCAATTCTTCCCACTCTTCCTCCGAATCAGACAAATCCTCATTTGTCAGGTTTCCAGCTGGTACGCCGTTGGCAGTATCGTCGACAGAGTCGGGCGAAATGGAAGCGTCGCTAGGGGTTGACTGACTTGGCGGGACCGCGATGAAGCTGAAATCACTAGGCTTCACGCTCAGCGGGGCGTCGTGGGTCGCCTTGCTGGGACAGGCGGTCGGGTGATTAACATCGTTGAAGTCAGGACTGATAAATCTTGTCGGAGAAGAGGAGAAAGTCATGTACGGTCCGGATGACATGTTGTGCGGTGTGATCCTTTGGGCGGTCGCGATGGGACTTCGAGGGAACGACGTGAGGTGCTCTTCACTCGGGCTATCACCCTGACGATGATTGGATCGATTCCTGTCTTCCTGACATCTCCTCTCCCAGTCTCTCGGCCGCTCAATCTTCGGCAATTCCGTCTCCTCGTTCAATTTCATGAACGAACTTGGTGGATCTACTGAGTTGGTCTTGTGATCCCCTCGGGTCTCGGCGGATGAATTAGAGTAGGTAAAGAGTCTCGAATCGCGAGTCGAATCATTTGCATGATTGCTTCGTGAGCTGTAAGACTCGTTGGAGGTATGGAAGGACCCCACGATTCGAGGCTCCCATGCCTTACACAGAATGTCCCAGTCTTCTGAGCCGTCGCCTTCCGATGGATCGAGCTTCTTGTGGGTTGTCAGAGCGGTCGGTACCGGTTGACAGTGAGTAGGTAGGTCTTCGACGATGATATTCAGCTTTTCAGCAGAGTCTAGCGCTCTATCGATGGCAAAGCTGTCCTGGTCGGATAGGCCATGGGGATTCGCAGTAGTGCCAAGTGGCGCGTCGTGTTCGAGATGAGCTGACTCTGACGAGGAAGAGTCAGACAAGACGGACTTGAGTCCGTTCAGCAAGACGTATTGCGAGGCAGTGCCGCCTCCTCGCCTCAACAGGTGACTGAGGTCGTCAAGCTCGTCACGTGCGTAGCCTTCCCCCCCATGGGCCGAGATCACAAAAGCTCTCTTGCCATTCTCGTCTGGATTTTCCGGTATCTCGGTACCTGAGGACCTTGATATTGAGTCTACTGATACGTGAGAGGGATTGGTGGGGAGGTCCATGATCATATCAAAGCACCTGAAACCCAGCGTGATTGGTCGGTCCACGTACTACCAGAAGTGGTGGCGAATTGGTGCTGGCTCACGAATATCGGCCTAAACGATAAAACTTCACTTCCTCTCGTTGAACAAGTCTATATCGCGAACATAGCAATGACCTCAAAAGCAATATGTCACAGGCCTTAGTATCCGTTGTGGCTGCTTCTTTCATAAACAAGCTGAAACGTCTCCCCTTGCAGGGGACGCATGAAAGACGAAATCAAGGGAGAGTGCCATCGGTGAGTAGCTGTGGAGAGCACTGTATGTGAGTGGTCGGTCTCCTTGGGGGCGGTTTCTCAAGCTGATCCTTGAAGGCGTTCAAGTGCAAGAGGAGAATCACACAAGTGTGGCTCAGACGCTCGAGGCGGAGAGTCCCGAAACCACGCCGGATATGGTACATCTTCATGGATAGCTGAAACGTTCTCGATCACCTGCCCGTACGCACTACAAGCAGTGAAGTGTAGCGATATATGGGAAAAGTTGTGAGCACGGGAATCTGCCTACCGGTACCAATCGTATCCCGTCCAGCGCATGTTTTAAGAATGGTACAAGCACAAGTCGAGTATCGTTGTGATACAAGAAAGGGTCAAAGTAGATCCATCTTTCTGATCTGCACTCACATGACCCCTCGAAGTCGCGGTGTCAGAAACTGTTGAAAAGCTCTTTGATGAGCTGTGAGTTGGATTCGTCTCACTGAACTCCGCCATGGCTCTTGTCAGGGTGCTACGCCGACCAGTGATAAGGCCCGACGTCCAACTCCTACGACTAGCGATCGTGGCCGAAGGTGGCGATTGATAGGCAAAGAGGGTTCAGCGTCAAAGGTGTTAAAGATGGCTGGTTCAGGGTACAGGCGTTTCGCGCGTTCGCGTTTATATGAATACATCTTAGTAGTCATGCGTTTTTACCATTGCATATGAACCTGGTTATTCAACAGATTATGAGACCTTGT
>JAABUK010006557.1_pt1 | contig 17298 bp, 21 predicted proteins | sample 5559141 | NCBI WGS metagenome assembly JAABUK01 (sample SAMN10711869, study PRJNA513367) | rock metagenome | isolation source: Antarctica rocks | place: Antarctica: Victoria Land, Pudding Butte nord | collected 2016-01-03 | reverse complement strand
AGAGCGTTTAGGGCAGACTGGAATATATCCGGTGAAGCGGATGAGTCCTCGACATTGTTGGGCAGCTGCAGCTGCAGGTCTGTTCCACCCGGTAGAGCGGTCGAGGTGCGTGCGCGCTTGCCTATCCGGGAAGTAGAGCTGTTGAGCAGGGGACGTCGAAACAGCGTCCGCCTCTTGACAAATGCTGATGCATGAACATTCGATCGTTCAGTATTCACGCACTGCTGACGCCAGCAAGGATGTCCGCATGCTGCCTTGAACGGTGCAGACCTTGCGTTGTGTACTGACATGCAGACCTGTGCAAGGTGCCCCAGGTGCGTTGAGCAACCGCAAATGCCGGGTCTGCACCTCAAGATCACCAGAGATAGCCCGCACTGCAGTGAGACGCAGTGGCAGCAATAATGGCTGCAACGGCCGCACAGACAGAGCGCATGGCTTGCCTTGCAAAGTCAACCTATTCAATCAATCGATCAATTTACATTTCCTGTCTTTGGGAGTCAACAGACAATAACAGGCAAATCGACATAGACTAAACACTCAATGGTCAAGGCGCTCGACATAAAAGCACCAAATGAGTTGCAGATGCGATGCTGTAACGAAGGAGGGTGCTGACACTGCGACGCCGCACACTCTACTCAGCTTTGAAACCTTGAGCACATGTGTGCAAACAGGCTTTTGAAACTTTCAGCTGTCTTTATACCGCAGACCGCCACTTGCTCAATCATTCCCGCATTCTGCTGTCATGCCCAGCATTGTTGTCTTGCGTGGGGGCTGCTGCTACAATCTGAATGCCAGAGCCTGCTTTCTGCTGCTGGCAAGAAACAGTCTGCAATGCATCCCAATCCCACAACTAGACTGCCAACTGTCAGTCTTGGTCACAACAGTCACTGCGGCCATTTGTGCTGAATGGCTGAAGAAGAGGCAGGGTGCAAAGAGCCTTGCTCAGAGCAGCAACCACATCACCAGTCTCATGCCCTGCAAATTGGGGCCGGCATAACATCACGCAGTGCGGCTGACCTCCTCAGCTTGGCTTGCAGCCCACTTCTTGACTGCCATAGCTGTGGCCCTCCATTCTGCAGTCTGATGTCTGCATTTCAGCAGCAGCCACTCTGTTGTGCTGCTGCTGCTGGATGTTGGCGTTACTTCTATGTGCTTGTGTGCTTTTGGCAGCTGAAGGCTCCAGTGTGCATAGGGAAGCCTCCTGCGCCTCTCTGTAATGCCTATGCTGAGACCAAGACTGCAGCAGTTGTCTGACTGTACTTGGTAGAGGTCACCTTGGTCCCATGGGCTTGTGATTTGTGCTGAGTCAGCGTGGTCCACCACCTTGAAACAGACCAGCGTTTTGCGAACAATTGGTCAACGACTCCTGCTGCAACTCCCACACAAGCTGACAATGCCTGCTGCCAGAGTTTGCCAGCCAATGCAGGGGGCCCTGTTTGTGAGGGCACACTGTGATCTGAGCAGGCTAATTTGGAATAGCAGGATTTAGGCGTTTGTGTGATGATGAGTAGTGTTGCAGCAAAGCGTGTTGCAGCAAAGCTATGATGGCAGGGCACCGCTCAAGGCGCATGTAGTCTTCATCCCAACATTTTGACACAATGTAAACATCTACATGACTTCACCAGAAAGTGGGGCTTCACATGAAGAGCACAGCGATTACCAAAATTGGACAGCATGAGGATGAATGCAGGCCAAGCAGCAGAGCATATGAGGCGATGCTCGTCAGTCCAAATCGACCTCGAAAAGCTGGACGCACAGATCGCAAAAGTTTCATTGTGGCTGTTGCAAGCATTGTAGCAGTGCACATGTGTCTCACCATGCAGTCCGCTGGCTCCGGAAGCTCCAGGCAATCCTGAGCAGTGCGCAGCCTCGTGGAACCAGATTCGCTTGCACCAGCCTGCACTAATGTTGCTACTACTCGCTGCATCAGGCTGGCTCCGTGGGTTGCCACCAGCTACTGCTTGCGCGCCAAGAGCTTCCAGAGCTTTCTGTCAAATCCCAAAAAGGGGACAGATGGCAGTATATTAGGTCAGAGTTGAGTGAGATTGACTTCCTCGTTGACTCCCTTGAGTCCAAAATCCGATATAGTCATGAAAGCGCCAGGCTGTAGACTATTCACGACTGGTACAAGAGTTCAAATCGCTCCGACGTTCACGTAAACTTCTGTCCCGCTCAGCCTTCTATTCTTCTCTGCTGACACGCGCACACTGTCCTCAAGCCAGCATCAGCTGCGTGCAAGCGGACCTGCCAGCTTGCCAGCTTGCTTGAACTTTTACCGTCTGCGACACCGCTCTGTTGGACAAGGTACGACATCTGCCACCCACACGAGTCGTTGTTGCGGTTTGACTTGACCAGCAAGCAACCTCATCCGTATTTGCAGGAACTTCGTGAACCATCTCTGCAGACGACAAGCCGTCTACCAGCGCCTACAGATAAGCGAGGCTCCGAGCCCAGTCTTCTGAGCTAGTCAAAGCTCAAGCACCGGCCGATATCCCCTTGTCTTCTGCACTCATACCCGTGCCATGTCGTCTCGGCTACACCTATTGGTCATGGCAGCGCTGATAGCTGTCACCGCAGGTGAACCTCGAGTCCTTGCTACCTGTTTCGATTGATGCTGAATGACTGCACAAACTGCAATCCTCTTGAAAGCATGAGATAGACCACATCGTTTGTCTGCCTAGCTCATTCTGGCAGATTGCTTAGCTAATTTTGATGCACAGTTCGTTTTGTGACAACGCAAAGGATGTGCCATGTGTTCAGCATTGGACTGATGTACGACAGCCCCTGCAGGTTCTGCAAATGCTGCACCAGTGCTCGGCACCGGCTTTGTTGTGGCAGCAGAGGGAGCAACTTGCCAACAAACCTGCACAGCGTCGTCACTAACGCCCGCCTTCCTCAACAACTTTTTCACAGACGCATCCACCTATCTGTGTGCTGCAAATGTCAGTGGCAAGGCATGGATAGCTGGTTACCAGACCGCAACCCCAGTCTGCACAGCCACATACAACAGCACAGTCATCAATGCCACACAATACGCCTGCCTCTGCCTCACCTCTGAGCAGACGCCAGGACTTGAGTCAAACACTGGTGCTGAGTCATGTGATCAAACATGTGCACAGACTTTAGACGGCGAGGTTGGCACAGCAGTACAGCCAGATGCCAGTCTGCCCTTCTACACATGCCTGCCAGGCTCTGAAGCAGGCATCCACAACAGATTTGGCTATGCTGATGACCAGGCTGTGTCTTACACATTGGGTCCAGAAGCACTTGCCCTTGAACAAGCTGCAGGCGTTGAAACTCTTCCTGCAGAGAGCATACCCTGTGTTGCAGCTGCTGTGAACACAACAGCTACCTACTCGTGCTTCTGCACCTTTGAGCCACAGACACCTGCAACCTCAACAAGTAGCAGCAGCAGTAGCAGCACAGCAGCTTCTGTTGCCACTGCTGGACGCAAGCTTCTTTTCTAAGCCTTTCTAAGCAGGAGAGCTGGTTTTGAGTAAAAACAGCAGAGCAGAGTGAGCCACCTGAAGTACTTTCATGACTGATTGACCGCACTGATCTGAAGTTCTGCTTTGCAAGTTGTGCTATCTCCAACACTGTTTTTTATTGACAGAGCACCATCCAAAACATGCCAGCAAGCTTTGGCATGCTGCTGTTGAGCTTTTTTTTATACAAGTTAAAGATGTGCCGTTGTTTTTACAACATTTACTAACTGCTGAGATGCAGAAGTAAATGACAGTCAGCTAGCACAAGTGATGTATGTGTGTATTGAGTGTTTTCTCGCTTTTCTGTATACAATCCCTCCCTTTGCTGAAACAGTAGTTGTCATAATGGCACAGCAATTTTGTGCCAGGAAGTTGGCCTGCTTCCTCCAGCTGGCACAATCGTGGTAGCAAACATGACTTAGCCTGACGATGGTGTTGCCATGGGGTCTGTCACTGCCTACTGTATCACGTGATGTAATCATCTGAAATTTACACTACTGTGCAATCTTTGTGCATTGGCGGATAGCCACGTATGAAGCAGTCATAAACTGCTACAAATTTGACAAACTTCAAATACTCTGCTGTCTTAGCACTTGCAACTAGACACAAGATGCAAACATTGTGAGATATCGTAGTGTTGTAACACACATCAACATATAATACAAGGATGTGCTTTGCCCTGACGCAACCAGCAGCATCATGAAAATCAGAAGAATCACTAACAAATGCACCACTACCGGTATGCTTGACTGATGAAATTGGCTTCATCAGTATGATGTGCCAATTTTGCGATGATGCACAGCACTTGGTGCACTCTCTGTCAAGACCTTGCCAGTGTCAACAGTTGCATAGATGATCCAGTGATCTCCTGCTTCCAGCCTGTCCTTAATGGTACACCCTACATATGCTGCTGCCTCCTTCAGAAACACGCAGTCATTCTCCTCAGATCTGTCTGTGTCCAATCCCTGGAATCTGTCCTCTGCTGGCTTGAATGGCTTCAGCATCTGCTTCACTGCAGCCTGCAGCACACACAGAAAGTCTCAAGACAATGTTCAAAGGTGAGAAGATGCTATAATTCCATGTGCTTCAGAACAAAGACGTTGTTCAGGAGCAGCAGAAATGATGAACCTTGTGTTTTGTCTGATCTCAGCGCAAGGGCGCCGTGCAAAGCTACACTGTGCCAGGCAATGTCATGCAGTGTGTCTGAAGATGCCCAATCTCGGGACCGCAGCAGTAGCAGGCAGCTGGTGCAACACAAATGTGAATGCTAGACTTACAACATCCACACTGTACTGTAACACCTCTCGTTTTTTGGGCTGACCTTGGGCAAGTCATGCTACGATGCTGTGCTGTCACGACCATTTGTCTGAGACTGAAACATTGGAGAGTCAAAGAATCGAAATCACACGCAAGTCATGCTACAATGATGTGCTATCACAAGCGTTTGTCTGAGACAGAAACACTGGAGTGTCAAAGTATCAAAAGCACACACCTTCTCATTGCCTTGTGCAAGCACATTGACGTTGAACTTGTTGCCCATGACCAGCAAGGTCTCAACTGCTCGGTCTTTCTTGACTGCAATGGAGAGGCCGGGAGGATCAAAGGACGCCTGCATGTTCACAACCCAGCCCTCACGTTTAGACTCACATGCATGGAGTGCAGCCAGTCATGCATGCCAGCAAGCACACTGTCGCACAATGAGTATGTAAATTTCAGCCTTGGTGCTCATTGGTGCTAGTGGCAAGAGTGTAAGTATTGTATGGACGATTGTCATGATGCAACGTACCTGTGAAACCCAGGAAGCCAACATGGCAGATTCAGCATCCTCATCTCTGCCAGTCACAACACACAGCGACCCCACCAACCGCCCCACTGCCTGCTCCACCCCACTTGCACCCCCTGCCATCAAGCATGTGTAGCTCAGACTTGCATCAGAATTGGGTGAGGTGATGGAAAGCCGCCACCATGTGTCCAGACAGCGGTTTCTGGACGAGCTGGCACCACATGCACTGTGCAACATGATCTCTACAAGGCTTGTTACTACCATTCAACAAAATCACTAGCATGAGCCCAGCTTTGGGGGGTATGCTGTTGCAGGCATACATTCTGTGTGAGCTTTTTATTCTTCTGCATGATTCATGGTCTGCAGACGCAAGCTGAAGACATGATGTGCTAGAACAAGGTGACGTGGCTGGAAAGGCATGCCTGTCTTGACTTGACTGCTCCCAGCCTGCCTCTCCTGCACCTTCATGGCTTTGTGGACAGCCTGGGCCAGATCCACTCCACTCTCCTCGCAAACCTGGACATCCTTGGCGCTGGGCTTGAACTTCACCCTGATTGGCTTGAAGGCCATACTGAACCCAGCGTCCTGTGACGTACAGAAGAGTTTGTCAGCACGCATGAGAAGCAGACGATGAACGGGCCACACTTTCCTAATACCTTTGCACTGTCAAGATGTGAGTTGCCATTGATCAAGGACTCTGTAGCACAGACAGAGTAACAACATGTCATGTTCTCAGCAACATCAAGCTTCCTTGCTCAGGTGGCTGTTTGAACAGGGCAGACATGTCAGGCACAAGCCTTGGTGGGCACATTGCAGCTGCTGTGGATTTTTACCTGTTGGCTGGTATTGTGCTCATGACAGCATGCAAACTTCTGCATGTCAAAGGTGGTGAAAAAGTCCAAAGTATGTGTGAAGCGCCTGACTGTTTATTGTCTGGCAGCAGACTGTTTTAGAAGCAGGTGGACAGCAGCTGCAATGCACAAATGATCAAGTGGGAGTAGAACCCCAGATCAGGCAAGATCAAGACACTGCCACACTTGCAGCCCAAATCCAGAGCACAGTCTTACTTTGAGGCGGTTTTCAAGCTCGTCAACAGCTTCTCCACTCCAGCCAAAGCTGCCAAAAACGCCACAGGGCAGGTCACGCACAGACGACTCTCGCACAATGGCACCCAGGGCAGTCTGGACCTGCAGCCCCACATACACCACTGATCCAAACAGCCAATTGTCTGTCAACAAGATGTGAGGCCTTGACTGACCACAATCACAATGTCAGCGTTCCAAGTCAGCATTCTGGTCTTGAGATGTGAAGTCTTGACTGGTATCAGTCACAATGTCAGAACTCCAGGTTGCCTGCTGGGTGAGACTTCCTTCTGTGTGAAGCTAGTGTGCCTATCTCCCAACACCCTTGGGACAAGCCTGCTTGCTTCCTACCACTGCAGTTGGCTTTTTGCCAAAGTCCATCAATAATCATAGAAGCCTGAGCTGGTTTTGCATCACCGTAACCCTGTGAGCTGCATCAACGTACACAGGTGGGGCAAGGCCGCCAACATCTGCTTTTTGAGACAATCTGCTCAACCATCACTTCAACCATCACAGTCTGCTCAACAACCCCTGCAACAGTCTCTTCAATGCAATGCCAGGTGAGTCTGCCTGTCAACCTGAGTGGGTAGATGACCCCCCAGGGTGGGGCTGCCAATGATGAACCCTTTGGCTTCCTTCACTGCTGCCAGGGCATCATCCACGGAGTCCTCCTCCAGGTTGAGAGTCTCCACACCAATTCCAGCCTTGGTGATGCCTCTGCTGATGGCCTGAGCCATGCCTGCTGTGTTGCCATACGCACTGGCATACAGCACCGCGATCTTGCCCTTCTTGGCGTTCTCAATCTGGTCTGTTGTCCACTTTCTGCAGTGTGAACGAGATGGAAGTCAGGAATTACGTGAGCAACATAGCACTGGTTTGCAACATGACAAATCACAACTGTACAGCGTCCCCATTAAATGGGTTTCTAGACATTACTTGAGGCATATTGAACGCAAACAGAGGTACGACCAACCAGCGACAACAGTGACTGTGCTTGGCAACAGACACCCCCTGGTACACTCATACATTCCAGCTTGAAGCACAAACCCCTTGCGTGCAGTCTACATGTTGCAGCATGTCTAAACCATCCAACAATGTCAGTCACACCTCACAAATGCAACTTTCAGACTTGACAAGTGTCATACAGGTCAAACATTAGCCTTTGTTGCAAGTCTAGAAAGCTCACTGGTAGCTGCGCAAGAGCTCTGTGAGGGAGGACTGCACCACAGGGCCATGGCTGGGGCACAAGGCATTCACTGTCAGAGGGATGGCTGTCATGCGGCCTCCACTGCTCATTGCCTGTAGACAAAGAGCTGAGGTCACATGCTGATGCTCGACCAGCGTCAAGCACTGGATGTTCATGCTTTGCAATGGTAAGACCTGATCATGCTAGCCTGCTGTCTGCAGCACTGTGTGACGCATCCTGGTGGCGATGGCATGTCTTCATGCTGACTCTTCTCGTGTCAGCATCAGACAGAAGGCCCGATTTCGTGAGTAGACAAATCTCTACAATCTTTGTACTGCGCTGCTATACAGATTCTGCCTTCTCATTGGACACAGGTCTTCTATTCACTGCTGATTCAGGAAGTAGCCAGTACAAAGATTTGGTTGGGAAACATTTGGACATAGCAAGGTTGCATACGATGTGTCATAAACAGCCTTACCTGTTCCCCAAAGACAGCAGCCTGTCTGCCTTCTAAAGCGGCTTGCGCACTCTTCAGTGTCTTCTGCAATGCCCCCACAGCAGCCTCTTGAGCCGACAGGGTTTCAGCAGAGGGAGATATGATGTCAGCCAGCTTGTCCAATCCGCCTGCATGCATGAGTACAGCTGCAGCATATGCAGAATCTGTCAAACAAGCCTCAAATGTCACAACGCAACAGTCACAAAGCAACAGTCATCAGCCTGGCATGCTCATGTCTTGAATGGATGCATGCCGCAGGTACATACACGGATTCTGCAACTCAAGACATGAAGCAGAGTCAGAAGCCTTGCTGAAGAATCCTGACAGCCCTTGTCTTCAGACCCACTCAGGCTGTTGAGGCATAACATGCACTGACAGCAGATTTCAGTTTACATAGGCATGGTCAGCCACAGGTATAACACTGACAGCAGCAGTGTCAGGTTTCAAATTTGTCAATATTTTTGTCACAACTGCATTTTTTGCGAAGTTTTTGTTAGTGAACAGCACCTGCTGCTTGCTTGGCCACAGGAGCCAGCATGCAGTCAAAGTAATGGCGCCAATCCTGACCATACATATCCCAGCCCCCAACGTCCTTTGCAGATTCCCCTGACGTGTTGACCACTGAGGGAGCCACATGAGCTGAGAAGATGTTGGAGGTGAACAGCAGGCGGTCTGTGCGATGGTAGACGCACAGCAGGTCAGGCCATCTTGGTGTTGGCACAGGAATCAGCTGCAGCTTGCTGTCCCTGAATGCACATTACACTGCGTCAGCCATGGGCTGTGTCTGATGATATCTGGGGAAGCAGATGTGGTCAGGCCATCTGAGTGTTGGCACCACTATCATCTGCAACTTGCTGTCCCTAAATGCACATTGCACTAGTTGCACTACACTGCGTCAGCCATGGGCAGTGTCTGTTAATATGTGGGAAGCAAATGCAATGCAGTAGTGACGTAGCAAGGTGGCCATGCAGTGACGTATAGGAGGTCGGGCCATCTGGGTGTTGACACAGGAATCAGCTGCAGCTTGCTGTCCCTGAAAGAACACTACACTACTATGCACTACACTGCGTCGGACATGGGCTGTGTCTGATGGTATCTGGGAAGCAGATGCAGTGCAGTAGTGATGTAGCAAGGTGCCATGCAGTGTTTGTTTGAAGAACCTGATGTCATATTGATTGAAGGCACAGCGCCTCTCTACTGGGGGGTTTTGCATTGCACATGGTCTGACGACAGCTGCTGTTGGTGTGGACTGCACCATGACGAAACGCTGAGCAACAAAATGCATTCAGATGCTGCAGCAGAAGCACTCCTGCTGTATGTTACACAAGCAGGCAAAGCACAAGGGTTCAAATCTGACATGCTGGGCATCACGCCATCCAGGCTGTTCACTACAACCTGGCAGCTTTGTGGCTTCATTTGTGCGTATCTGCTTTCATTTCAAATGTCTATGAGACTTCCTGACATGCTGGCAGTTGAGAGGAAGGATGACGCCAGACAGGCAGTGTTGTCAGGTGCAAGGCAGAAGCAGGCAAAGGGTGTACAATGGGCAAAGCTGCGTACTCTGACAATGCCACAGTGGTACCAGTCTTAGCAGTCACAACATTGACAGCCTGTAGCAGCTTTGAGCCCTCCTCATCCTTCTCTGCATGATACACAGCAAGCTTGCAGGATTCCCTTGTACAATGCAATGGACTGACTTGGGAGGCTATGAGAGGATGCAATTCAAGGTAGGCTTGCTGTACAGTGGCACTGCTTTTGAGTCGCAGCTGTATATGTGAAGACTCCCAACTGTGTGTTGTGCAGACAATGCACAGCTAGCAGAGCAAAGACAAAAATCAGCAAGCAGTAAAGTAAAGGCTGTGTAGTTATTGATCACAAGCCAGACTCATATCGTCGAGCAGTGTTGCGCGCTCCTACAAGGAGAAAGAAACAGCTGCCTATTACCAAAAGTAAAGCAGCATACCCATGGTTGATTTCAGGACCTGCTTGGCTGGGTTTGACAGTGTGATCTGCAGCTGACTGACATTGTCTGAGGTGTTGCGTCGCTGCAGAAAAGCTTTGATTGAAGGCACATGCTTTGGAGTCAGCTGAGTCACAACAAGGTGCTGAATGTCTTTCAGTGAAATGAAGCGCTCCAAAGCCGACACTGCATGCAACCACACTGTCAGGCTGCCGGGTGAGTTGCGTATTTGTAAGGCACAAGGTTATGCAGAGTTCAGTGATGCATACCAAAGTCGTCTGTGAAAGCTTGATCTGGAACGTCGACCAGCACCACTGTATTGTTTTCCTATATTGCAAACTGTTGTCAGCTATAAGACATGTAGTCCATACTTCCTTTGTGTTGCAAAGTCAGTTCAATGCCTGAAGCAGAAAACAGTCTTCAGCATGATACCTGAATCACATAGCAGTTGTCCGTGGTGCCTCTCTTCAGACCATACTCTATCTCGAACTTCAAACGCTGTGTACATATTGAGCGGAAGGCTGTCACATGCTTTGTCACAGGAGTGACTTGCACCTCATCCACCTTGATCTTCTCCTCCTTGGGAAGGTCCTGCGACCGTGTGATGAGATGTCATAAAAATCACCATATGGCCCTGACGTCTGCTGTCAGCCTGTCCTACCCACTCAACCTACCTTGGGTGGTGCTGAAGCTGTAGCTTGAACCGGTCTGAGTTTGCTCAGACTCGGTCGACTTCTGCAGCTGCTGAATGGTCTAGACTGGACAGCTGCATCCCGCAAGAGCCTGCTTGCATGGCTCGCGGGAGTTCCCACAGAGCTGCGAATGGACCTCAAATGTGCAGCACAGGCCGTGTGGTGCACTCGCACATTTGAGGTTTGGCACAGTCCGCTTAGTCCTTGCATGACCTACAACTTTTCGGCCAAGGTACTACCGACAGTGTCCCTATTTGAGTACCGCAGGATGGTCTGCCTGCCGCATGGAAGACGATGCCGGGACAAGTCTAGGTGCTTTGACCAGCATCATGATCAGTGACTGATCGTCTCTCTCCTACCGTAATCTGTCTTATCCCAAGCCATGTGTTGAGAGCCACGTGAGACCAAAGTTCGTTGCTGTCTCACGTCACATCGTCTCTTGTTCACCGCACACGAAGCTGCTCTTGTTGCGTGTTTGAGAAAACAGGTGTCTGAGCATTTCTGTAAGGATGCAAGTTTCAATGAACCTTTCTCGCGGACCAGCCGGACTGTTGGAACGCGGCAGCAAAGACTCGCGTGGGGTTCAGTGTTTCCAAGCCCACAGCTCTGTTCAGAACAGGAACGTTCACAAGCAGCGACAATGCAGACAGGCACCAAACATCATCCGGTGCCAGAGCCAAAAGCAAGTCAAGGCTGCAGCTGTAAGCTGTCCATCCACCGTGTAAGCTGCTCCTGATATTTGCGTTCAGCTCACTAATTGTAGCTGGTTCGTGACAGGTCGAAGAGAAGGTGGACACTAGTATGTCTGAAGTTGTGAAGTGGGGCAAAGAGAAGAGGCTGCAGACACAGGTATTGCTTTGTCAAACGTGCTCTGCACAGGTCAAGATATTCTGCTTCTGTGACTTCAGCAGGAGTGGCTGCCAAAATTCAGTTGTGAAGCAAGCAAATTTTGTACTCACAAAGTTGCTTGTGTCTCTGTCAGGTTGTGGATGTTGCTGATGACACAATTAGCATCCGCTCTTTGGACTGGGACCGCGACAGATTTGACATTGAGTTCGGTCTGCAAGAGGGCACCACATACAATTCTTTTCTCATCTTTGGAGACAAGACTTGTTTGGTAGATGCATCACATGAGAAATTCAGAGAGCTGTACATGAAGACTCTCAAGGACCAGCTGGCAGAACGTGGACGCACCTTAGACTATGTTGTGGTGTCCCACACAGAGCCAGATCACAGTGGTGAGCAACAACTACAAACTGCTCATGTAGACAAACATACACACAGATATTTACATCAGCAGGCAACATGTGTATGGCGTTTGGTGCCAAAAAGAGCTTTCAGACCGCACATGCATTGCCCCGCATATGGCCGATGACATGGCTTACCTTCTCTAGCTCGTTATACTTGGCTGTTGGTTGCAGGCTTGATCCCTGACATCATTGATGCATTCCCTGATGTCAAAATTGCTGGCTCCAAGGTTGCTTTGATGTATCTCAAGGGTCTGACCAACAGAGACTTCACTCAGCATCCAGTCAAGGGTGGTGACAAGATTGATCTTGGCCAAGGTGTGTCACCGTAACCCTCTGAGCATTGCTCAAAGTCTGACGTGGGCCCTCATGCAGACCTCTGCTGGTTGCCCGACAAGAAACAGTCACAGTGTCAGCTGCTGGCGCAATGATGAGCGCATGATGCATGAACTGCATGCTGTCTTCTGCTTGTCTGTCATGTCATGTCATGAGAAATCTGCATACACATGCACAATAGACAGCTAGTTGCGTGCTGATGCACAGTAGACGGCTCACATTGCTTCATGCCTTCTCAAGTGCTGGCTAAGTCTTGCTTGGGTACTCTTCAGTCGTAATTGGCCTAACATACATGGCATACCCCAATGGTTGTTGGCATAAAGGTACATTCCTGCCAGGGCTAAGGCCCTGCCCCATGAAGGAGCATTGACTCATGTGCTCACCTGGGTATGCTTGTGGCTTGTGCCTCATCAATTGGTGCTCTGCAGGACACGAACTGGAGTTTGTGATGGCCCCCAATTTGCATTGGCCAGACACCATGTTCTCCTTTGACAGCTCAACAGGCGTCCTGTACACCTGTGACGCCTTTGGTCTGCACTACTGCGACTCAGAGCCCTTCGACACTGACCTGAAGGCAATTGAGCCCCACTTCCGCTTCTACTATGATTGCCTGATGAAGCCCAATGCACGCTCTGTCTTGTCAGCTTTGAAGAGGACAAAGGACATGGACTACTCCACCATTGCTGTGGGTCATGGTCCCCTGCTGCGATACAACCTGTCAGAGCTAGTGGGCAGGTACAGCACAGCAGCCCTGACTGTTCGCTTGCTCCCCGTCCTTGTCTGGGCATCACCTTGCTTTGAGCTGGCGGCATCAATCAGTCTTCCTGGGAGCTGTCTGATCCTGTTCTGCATATCCTAGCACTTCAGCAGTGATAGACAACAGTTCATGACAACCTGCTGTGAAGGCCACTGCTGCAAGCCAAGAAGCTGCTCCATGAGAAGCCGTGCCTTCACATTTGCTCCTGTAGTTTGCCTGCACTTCACAAAGTCTGAAGCATCTCTGCAGCCACTGTTAGCAACTCTGGCTTACTAGAGGTTGACCATTCGCAGGTATCAGTCATGGAGTGAGGCAGTGGGCAAGGCGACAGCCAGTGTGGCAGTCCTGTACAGCAGTGACTACGGCTACAGTGACCGGTTGAGCCAGACACTGGCTCGTGGAATCACCAAGGCTGGAGCTGCCACTGAAATGGTGGATGTGCTCTCTGTGGATCCACAGGTCAGATTGCCATTTGTGTTGCCATAGGGCAAAGCTTGCAGGCGTGGCCAGCGCTCAACCTGGTTCCTGAGCAAAAACAAAGCTGTGCCCCAATGTGTAATGTAGCTTTCTGCAAGTACGCCATGCTTGGGCAGAGTTGTTCTCAAGATTTCTCCTTATTTGCTTTCCCTGTTCCCTGGAAAGCAAATAAACTACTAGACTGGGTATTGGCTTGTGTTGCAGAAGCATGTGTGATGTCCTTGTCTATGGTTGTGTCTGCCTGTACAATAGGCTACCCAGTCATGCTGCAGAGCTTGGGTGTGACCTTGGTGAGCTGCTGTGTATGACCTGACCTTTTTAATGTCTGCAGGAGCTTGTTGAAATTGTAGGGCGGTCCACAGGCATTGCCTTGATGGCGCCCCCAACTGACAGCGACACAGCTCAGAAGACTCTTAACACCTTGATGTCATCAGTCAACAAGAAGCAAAAGGTGCACTGCTTTGCTGCCACTGCTCACTGTTTGTCAGTTAGGCAACACATCAGTATGGTCTAGTGATCTGGATCTGGTTGGCGCTGGAATTGATGTGGGAAGTGTAGCATGCTAGCATATCTAACAGGCTGCTGACTTGGGTTCAGCAGAGTGCATGAAAATGTGATGGATTGACAAAGTGTCTGTGAGTGTCTTGCAAAGTCTGCCAGACAGTGTTACAGCGTGATGATGATGGTGACTGTGCGCTGCCAACAGGTGCTGATTGCTGAGAGTTACGGTGGCAGAGACGAGCCGGTGGACACCTTGATCAACAACTTTGTTGGGGTTGGCGTGGAGCCTGTCTTTGAGCCCGTCAGAGTGAAGGAGGTCCCCAATGAGAAAGCCTACCAGGTCTGCCTTACATGCTGCAACCATTGCTATGTGCTGATCTATAGCGTGTGCACAGCACAAGAAGCGAAATGCGGCAAACAGAATCTTGTCCATGTGTTGTGCTGTAGTTCTGACCTGTCTGTGCAATTTTGCCTGGCACACAAGCTGTCATCACAAAACGTGCAATGCCTGGGTTTGGACAGCTTCACACGTACACAGGCTGTTGACCAAAACAAGATTGTTGAATCACAGCACTTGATGGCAAGTGCTGCTGGGCAGGAAGCATCATAGATGCATCTAGCCTTCCTCAGGAGAAAGTAACATTTGGTGACTTTACAGGGCATTGAAGAGGCTGGAACAAGGCTGGCACAGATCCTCACAAAGAAGGAGAGCATTGCCAAGATGAAGGCATCCATGGCACCAGAAGTGGCCAAGTCATTGGCCCGCGTATCAGGAGGGCTGTACGTCATTACTGCAGCCAACAAGAGCGCCAGGGGTGCTATGCTTGCCAGCTGGGTTGCACAGGCCAGCTTTGAGCCCCTGGGTCTGACTGTGGCTGTCGCCAAGGATCGTGCAATTGAGTCACTCATGCAGGTCAGTTTTGTGCCCCTGTGTAAACCTGTGTTGCTTGTGTAGCAAGAGTTTGTTGAGTGGAATGTTGAGCGAGATAGCTTTGCCAGTTTGCTGCAGCAATGAAGACAGAAGCAATGTGTATGTGAAACGGCGTCATGCAGCTAGTATCATCTTGTCAAATTTTGCGTACACAGCAACAAAATGTGGGTAAACAATAAGGGTGTGCACTTCAGGACATCTGTTGCAATTGTCGATGATGCATGTGTAGGTTGGAGACACATTTGTGATGAACTGCCTTGAGGAAGGCAACTACAGCACCAACATGAAGCACTTCCTCAAGAGGTTTCCACCAGGCGCAGACCGACTGGATGGTATTGCATGGTCACCTGCGAAGAACGGGTCGCCTGTACTTGAGAGTGGCATTGTAGCATACATGGAATGCCGAGTCATATCCAGAATGGAAACTGCTGACCATTGGTTGACGTACGCTGAAGTCACAGATGGCGCAGTGGTCAACGGAGACAAGAAGACTGCTATTCACAGGCGCAAGGTGGCAAACTACTACTGATTGGTTAGGTGTCAGTGTTTAGAGGCCTTCGAGACCTTGCTGTTTGGTTACGTGTCAGGGGTGTACTATAGTTGGTCATGTTGCCAAACATGCAGCACTTTACGGATGTCATATTTGATTGAAACTGGCAGTTTGTGTGAGATTAAATTGGATTGTTGAATTTGATGAAGTGATTTGCTATGTCAGCATTTTTGATTGATACTGTAGTGGACAGGACAATACTGCTATTATACAGAGTGGCAAAAGAATGTTGAAACAATAACATCCCAAACGCGTGGATGTAATGCTGCAGAGGCAATCCGACAATCATGCCAAAGAACATTTGCGTGTGCTCAATGCACGCTGAGACAGCCAGTCTAAACAGTTCATGTGACTTGACTTAGCATAAAAAAATGCATGCTGAAAACCAACAGTAAATTCTCCTCTCAATTTGCAAAATAACAGGTCATGCTGCACAAATCTGCCTAGTGATCAGCTGGACTCTTTTGCAAGCCTATGAGCCTCAAATAGTCGATCCACATGGATGAGCCCAGGAATGTGTTGCTGGTCCTCACAGCCAAGGAGAGCACTCCACAGATAGCCTGGTTGCCGTGGAACAGCTTCTCAATGCCACGCTCCTCTACAATTCCAGCAATGATCTGATACCTGAGGTTACTACTCCATGCCATGTAAGTGCCGTAAGCTGCAGATGTGGCAAGGACCCCTTGAGGCTTGTTGAGGGGCTGGAATTCAGGATCAAGAATTTGCTTGATAGATGTTATGGCATTTGTGAGGCCTACTCCAAACAAGGAGGACCCAAAACCAACACCAAGTAGCTTGGCGCCATTCCTGATGACTGCACCACTTCGCTGCGCCACAGTGAATCTGGCCTGGCCTGCTGGGACTACCTGCAGCAAAACAACAGGCAGTCTTCTCACTGCGACCAAAGTACGCCACACCTAGATGCTGCCTTGCGTTTCTACTGGCACATCGTGGGTTTGGCTGGCAGCCAACTTGCCAGCGGTCATGCTACGGCACACTAAAGTTGTATGAAAAGAGGCTCGAAAGGAGAACACAGAGACATGAAAATTGACATAGTGCAAGCGCAAACAACACAGACGCACAGCAATGCGTCAGAAGGCATGCATTGTAAGGGAGGTTTTGGACCCACCTGGAAGGCGTTGTCTGGGCAACTCTTCAACCACTTGCTGAGGGCAGACTGGTTGACTGCAGCAGCCTTTGTGGAGAGGGTGGCTCGAGGTGCTGGCAGCCAAACCAGCATGGTATCAGCTATGAGTGCCATGACCACATTGGCAAACACAAAGTCAAGCTCTTGATTGAAATTGTCCCCACGCTTGTTCAGCTCAGCTAGTATCTTCATGGTGAGACCAATGCCAAGCTCAATTGCCAGCTTGACTGGAAAGCCTGGATCCCCTAGCAATCTTTCCCTGCATCCTATAGTCAACAGTCAAATCGCTTGGGATGACAGAACATATGCTGACACTACAAGCTGGGTACTTGAAATGATTAGACGTTCAAGAGGAGGCCAGCAAGCACACCAGCAAAGCGTAGAAAGAACTTGAGGAAGATGTTCTTCTCTAGATCAAGGTACTTCTGCAGCAGCTCTGCAGAAACCTGCATACAAACAATGAGTGTGACTGATCACACTTAACAGCGGCAAAGATGCAGCACCATGGCATTTCCGGACTTAGCCAGGTGTACCTTTCCATTCTTTATTCCATTGGCTATATCTGAAGGCAGAGACTCCAAAGACCTGCCCAGGGCTAGCAACAAGGCTTCGGGGCCTCCAGAGCTTTCTCCAGAACCTGCTTCAAGCATGTCCAGTTGCACCGCCTG
>JAABUK010006556.1_pt1 | contig 17300 bp, 16 predicted proteins | sample 5559141 | NCBI WGS metagenome assembly JAABUK01 (sample SAMN10711869, study PRJNA513367) | rock metagenome | isolation source: Antarctica rocks | place: Antarctica: Victoria Land, Pudding Butte nord | collected 2016-01-03 | reverse complement strand
GCTGAGGCCCGGGGGTTGGGGGTTAGTTAGTGGGGGTAAAGGGTGGGTTTGGAGGGGAGGGAGGGGAAGCGTACGGTTTCAGAGACTGTGAGACCGGTGAGGGGTGGGGGGTGGGTGTCTGAGATTGTTGTGTTGGAGGGGATAATGAAGGCGGCTATGTAAATTAGGCCTATGACGCCGCCTGGTAGACCTGGATTGTGGTTTAGTTGGGATTTGTTTGATATGGGCGTCTTGTGCTGTATTTGGTTGAGGGGGAGTTGGCTAGGATATTCGGGTTCGGCTGTGATGTCTGTGGTGTGAAGGGCTGCTTACCTTCTTTACGTCTCTCCTCCTCGCTGAGTCCATACGCGGCTGCACTGCCGGGTAAACCGCCATAACTATGCATGGCTACGACCACGCGTTTCCCATCGTCGAGCAAGGGCAAGAGGAGCTGTGTGCGAATGAAATCGGCGTCTGTTTGGGCTGTGTGCTTGCTTGCGTCGGTACAGTCGACGCTTGGGAGTTTATGGGATGTTGTTGGGCAGGAACTCTTCTCCAGTTCTTTAAGAAGGGCGGAGTAATGGGCGGGCGTATGCCATGCTCCTGGGATGAGGAGTATGGTTGGCTTGGTAGTGGTCATTGTGGTTTCTATCACAGTTGGAATAGACACAGAAGCAAAATGTACGGTTACAGAACAGAGAGAGCAAGCCGAGAGATGATATAGAAGAGAAGACGATTACCTCCCTGGGTTTCTGCTCACCGCTTCAGGGATACTCATCCTTCGCTCCGTGTTTATTCTTGCTATTCTTATGCCGCCCAACCATATGTAGAGGATCTATGCAGTAGGATTCCTCGCTTTCGCAGGATCCGAATCTTCATCAATTTGCTGCTGTCATGTCTCCAATTTTGATGTACAACCTCAGTCGGCACCATGGCTTCTTGGAAAAGAGCGGCAAAAGGCCGACTAAGCTTTGAAGACTCACGGCGACTGAAATCGATCCAGGACTGCGCTGTCTAGAGTGCTACCGAAACGCGTGCAAATGGAGCTTCCTAAGCTACGGAGGCAGTGCAGAGGCGCAGTGCGCGGATACCCAAGCCGCCGACATGGCCAGGTTTCGGCGCTGTCTGATTTTCCAAAGTCGCTCGAACTGTCATGGTGACATTGGCAATGGATGCCAATTGTATATTCACCATGACCTATTGTCTAGTCCGCACAGTGTCTCCGCTCAAAGGTTCCCAACACTGCAAATTTGGAACGACGATGCAGTGAAGCCTATGCGGTCAATCCTTGGGCAAATTGTCATGCTCTATCCGCAGATTGATGCAGTTGCAGCGATGGGAAGTCCATTACTTTGTCGGATAAGAAGAGTAAGAGGACGAGCAGGGTGCCACGTTGCCACGGTTTTGGCTTGCAGCCTCGCCTTATGGTAGGGCTGGATGTCTTGGCGCAAACATCGAATATCGGTCAGCAAGTCAGAGATGAGTACAATCCACGCATCTCAATTCCAATATCCCCTTGACAAAGACCAAGTGGCGGAACGAAAGAACGAGGTAGAGACAGAGACTCGGGGACGGGAATTCTGCAAGCGCCAGTACGAGCAATGAAATCAACGAAGCCCAGAATAAGACGAATTAAGGGATAAAGAGCGCCTGTCAGCGGGGCTTGACCGTGATGAGATGTTGCGATGGGAAACTGATCATCTCGGTTCAGGCGTGGAGGAAATGATAGACAAGCCCTGGGCAAAGACTGCTCGGCAAGACTTCACTCAGATTGAACTAGAGGCTATTGTATTTTGTTTGTGAGGCCCTCTTAGAAACACTTTCAAGATAAGAATCAGTCTTTGTTTCCGTACAATGAGCTGTTGACTATTGCCTTCCGAGCACGCCCTAACGATGGGGGAAGGCACACTTTTGAAAGTGATGAGAACTATTAACCTAAGGATATATCGTTCTTGGCTTCTACTGAAACCTCATTGAAGTGGTGGTCGGCAGAACAAAGTATTTCGGAATGCATGCGATTCTAGAAAACTCGCATGACGAGTCCTATGTTGTTTCGGTCGGAGTTGGCAGGATTGATGTTCATTGATGAGCATGCCGTATTACCTTGATGTCTGTCGTCTTCCGAATCCTATCTTCACGCGCAACCGGCGAAATCATTCTGTGGTCCAAGCCCCATTCAGATCTTGGGTTGTCCGGCTCTTTCCTTAATTGCTGCGCATCCTTTGACTCTTCACTATTGCCTCGATATCTGTCATCTCCTTGGCTAGGGTGAAGATTGGTGACGCTAGACAGTTGGTAGCGTTCTATAGCAACATAATCGGAAGCAGATCGTAGAGCCTTTCGGCAAGTTGACAGCAATGATGATACCGGGGTTTTCAATTGCTTGAGGACCGCCATGGTGGTAGGCATACAGCAGACTAGAATACCAGCTGTGAACTCGACATTCCTATAAGCCTGCTCAGCGATATCCTAGGAAGACTGGATGACAACATACGTCACGACTCCTAGAGGCACAAAGAGCCATGTCGCATCCTGGCTCTGTGTGAGCTGGACTCTGTAGGCCAATGCGAAAGCACTAGCTATGCAGGCGCTACGAAGCTGTCAGTGGAGGCCTTAATGGTTTTAATTAGGCACTTCTTACGTTGATCCAGTAAAGAACATTGCAGATAGGGCAATCTTCCGACGAAGCGGGAGCTGCAGCTTCCACACCGCAGGGAGTGGCAGTATCACTAAGTATAAGTCGCTGACTAGACTCACGACTCCGAGCACAATCACCAATCGCTGCGACTCGTTGCATTTCGGCGAGTGCAGAGCCGTCAATAAGGCGAGTTCACTGTGATAGTCTTTGGGTGCGCATAAGACTATGTAGCCGACCATGACCGCAAAATAAAAGAGTCCGGTGGTCACGGCACCAGCATAGGCTAAGTATCGAAGCCATCGAAGCGGTCGAAAAACCTGCAGGTATAGGACAAACAAGGACAGTTTGACCAACCATATGAATGGTCCGTATACCGCCTCAAAGACTTCCGCCAGCTGGATAGATTAGTAAAGATATCACGACTTCAGACAGCAGTCTACGCACGTACCAGCAGCTGATTTGCCGAGAAATCTCTATAAGTGACCTCCCACATATGTCTTCCATAGACACCTCCAGTCGCGGCTGCATACTCACTTAGTCCTAGACGATCAGACATCTCGGGACATTCATACCTGCCAACGTCAGGCTGAGGTAGCTGAGCCCTGCGAGCTATTCAATCATCAGATTATGAACGGCTGCATTCATCATGGAATCGGTTACCACGCCCAGCGTACAGGTCACTATGAACGAGTCAGCAGAGTCAGATATGGCTTGATTCGAATCCTACCATCGTCCCAAGTCCACTTCTTCAAGATAACAATCCTAGCATATAACCTCATTGCAGCAAACATCACAATCAGAGGCAAACAGATGCATGCAGCAACATATATTTGAGAGGCTCGGGAAGCTGGGTTCACAAAGCTCGGAATTTGTCCAGGTGGGGGAGGGATGATTGGTTTGTCTTGAATATCAGGCCATATTGATGCGAGATCCATGATACTTCGCGTGATCACTGTTCGACTTGTAGGGGAAACCTGTTGACGAGAAAGACTGGCAATACCAACTTCATTTATAATATTGAAAGCATACCGAGCGAGGTTGCCGCTTAATGGCGGAAAGGTGGACTCACAAAATGTAGCCTACGATCGACTGAAAATCAGACTGCTGTGCCCATTCGATACAGTACCCCCTCTCAAGATTGGGAGGAGGGGGGACAGCGGTTCGAATCAATGAAGCCCAGTGGCACGGTAAGTCTGCCTCGCAGAGAAAAACATGTTTTCCATTATTGCCCAAGGATGCTTGATTCCCACGCGGCCATTGAGAGAGATCCTCTGAGTTGTGGGACCTACACCCCAGCGTAAGGTAGGTCAGAGTTCTTCCAGAACAGGCACTAAAAGTCCCGGAGCTTGCCTTACACCGTTAGATGGAGAACCTATGCGCGCCTGCGCTATCCTCTTTGGCGATCACATGCAAAATAAAACCAATCGCACGATACAGACACAGCCCTAGCTGATTCAGACGCTCTAGAATCAACACACGGCGCCTATCATAGTCCCAAACTGGCAGTGTTTGGCGATCCATAAAATCCTATCCAGCAATGCACTAGCCACGTTCGCGCCTTCTGAAGCGGCGTTCCTTCGTTGCTGTACCGCATTAGCTGAAACATTCGCTTAGCCCGCAACTGTGCCTTTCTAGCTTTGACTTTGAAGGAGATAGTGCTCCGATTGGGAGTCCATCTCCACAACACACCCTCCCCTTCATTAACATCCCACTAAAGAATCTCCATAGCGTCTGCCTTGCACACCACCTTTTCTCATAGGCGCTATGCTATCAATCTTGCCTTCCCACCTGCATGATTGTGATTTTAGTCATTGAGTGATTCATCGATGTAGGGGAAGTAGTGCAATGACGTGCCGCCCACCATTAGCTCTGTGATAGCTATTTTAAGTAACCTTGAGAGAAGGTGCATGAGCCGGGCACGTGAGAACTGATCCTGTTCCAGAGTGAGGTTTGTGAACTTATCATTATCCCAGTCGAGCAAAATTGATCCACGGTTCTGACAACAAGAGTATAGACTATGAGCAATATGCCAGCTCCTTACCTCCAAATTCCCCATTATGGGGTGTTGCCGTTGTATATCCCATTGTTTTTTCTGAGCGTGATATGCAAAATCCTCTTCTACCTGAAGTTTTGCTATTTACAGAGAAAAACTTTGTCATCTGTTCCAGGACCATATTGGGCTTCTTGGACCAGACTCTGGATCGTGAAAACCCTTGCCTCTGGCAATGCTGCGGAAAGATTCGTCGAAGTCAACAAACGCTATGGTAAAGATCTTACCAATCAGAGACAAATTTCACATTACTTATGTGACTAGGAACTCTGGCGCGCATTGGTCCTAGTCATCTTCTTACCAGTAATCCGGCTCTAATCCGCAGGATCTTAGCTGTCCGGTCAGGATATACCCGTGGACCGTGGTTTGATTCTCTGAGAATTGACCCCCATTGTCCGAACATTGTCTCCGAAAGGGATGAAGAGAGCCACAGACGGTTGAGATACAAGCTATCTGCTGGGGTAGGTAATTGTCTTTATGCCGTTCCCATCATATCCTAATATCAAAAGCAGTATACAAGCAAGGCTATCAACGCCATGGAGCCAGTCATCAATGAACAACTCGTCGAGTGGATTCGTCGGGTCAAGTCGAACTGGATTTCAGTACCTTCCCGAGCGAAATCTTTCGATATCGGCAAAAGAATACAGTTCTTGACAGTCGACATCATAACAGAGATTTGCCTTGGCACGGCTCTGGGCTGCGTTGCTAGTGACAGCGATAAGTACGAGTTCCTGGAGACGGTCGAAAAATCAAGTTCCTTCAATCAGCAATTCTCAGTACTTCTCGAGCTAAACAGTCTGATACGTTACGTCACTAAAATACCAATTTTGGGTAATCGCCTGTTCCCTCAGGCCGGCGATAAGTCCGGAGTAGACCGGATTATGAGTGTGAGTCTGCCAACGAAAGGCCCCAATAGCTGGCTAATTCCATCCAAGATCGTTTGCTCAGCCCTGGATCAGCCTCACGAGGGCGCCCCACGCAAGGATCTCCGTATGCTGGGGTCATTCATAGATAGGAGTGTGTCCCAAGAGTGGATGCTGAGATGCTTATTACCTTGTAAGTGTGTGGACCTCCGCTCCATGCAGTAAACTGAGTGCTACCAGAGTGGCGGGAGCGGACACGACGTCTACAGCAGTCCAAAGTACACTGCTTGCAATCATCGTCAATCCTCAGGTGTACCAGACTCTGAAACGAGAGATTCGAAGTGCAGTCCAACAGAATTTGATATCCGATCCCATCCAAAATGTTGAGGCCAGGCAACTTGATTATCTTCAAGCTTGTGTGTACGAAGGTTTGCGTAAGTTTCCTCCATTGAGTCAGCTTCGCGAGCGGATGGTACCACCCGAAGGCGATCAAATCCAGGGTCACCGCATTCCTGGAGGCACATACATTGGTATTAATGCATGGGGTACTCAGCTTGATGAGGTTTTTGGAGCCGATGCGGAGATCTTTAAGCCTGAGAGATGGTTGATACATGACGAAAATCGACTGAGAGCAATGTTTCAAACCCACGAGCTGATATTTAGCTACGGCTCATCCAAATGTCTTGGTATGCCAATAGCGATGATGGAGTTGAGCAAGATGATTTTCGAGGTTAGTCCCCGACATTCACCAAGACATCTGTAACGGCTAACGAAAGCGTTATAGTTGCTCAGACATTTTGAGATTGCCATCGCCAACCCTTACAAGCCTTGGTCAAGTGTTTGTCGTGGCATATTCTTTCAGAAGGATTTCAACGTATACCTTACTCGAGCCGATCCTGCTGGTGAGCTCCAAAGTTGAGACGTCCTAGAATGGTACAAATCCTCCGCCGCGATGTCTCCATGCTGGAAAGGAGAATGGAAACCGCCGAAAGCATCGGCGATCACGGAGTACTGCGCAAGCGAAGGGTAAGCAGAGGTCAAGGAGACACACCGAGCTTCAGTCTTGGATTGGAACTAGCTGTACCGTAGTTCTGAAAGCAAGTATGTGGCATATGCACGCTCAGGTCTGGCAGCTGAGACTTTCCAATCTGTCGTGACGTATAAGGTTCCAGACCCAAGATCCGTCCGATCGACTGATCGGACATGGGCGAAGCGATAGGGGTTCTAAGGCTCCAAGTGACTGCTTACTTTAGATCATTGGCTCGTACAAGCGAAGCGTTAAGATGGTTGGGCGTCTAACCGCTGATGCAGGTCATGTCTCAGATGGCAACAGGCCATCTTCCCGATAGCTGCCTGAATTGAAAAAATCAACGTCAGCTTGGAAACGTTGTTTGGTTTGACGTGCCACATCGCCCCACCCACCTGCATATGCAAGAAAGCGGGGAGGAAGGAACAATATGAGGAACGAGTCGAACGAGGAGAAGTTTACGGCGGGAGGGCGGCACGGGCGGTACCACTACGACTAGAAGGCGGCTTGATCCCTTGCCGGTCTTGGCGTGATACAGCAAAGTGCAGCTCATCGCCACAAATTTGCCACAACGAGCGATCATTCTGATACAATCAGACTCTGGGGAGTAAATCACATAGCTCTGATTCTGCAGCAGCCAATGTTACCGAGTAGTGGAAGCTACCGTGGACGAATACTACTACATCAAAAGTACGACTCAATCTCCGGCGCCTACTACCAAAACCGGCAAGGGTTATGCTAGTACTAGAGCTAGTGCCTTCGCCTTATAGGATATCAATCCTTCGTGAGGGGAAAGGCTGTGTTAGAAACTCTGGCGACGGTAAATTATGATGGTGTGATGCGAGTCGATCCCGTGAGCTGAGAAGAGCTTGCATCGCATGTGTATGAGGGTGGCTCAGTCTGTAGGCTGACGTCGCGCGAATCAGATTTGGACGTGAAGGCACGAAGGATCGGTGGAAAGTGGTGACCACACCACCACGCCTCAGCCTGACATGAAACTGTGGGATTCCACTAATAAAGCGAAAGAAACCATCATAGCATACCTATATGCAGGCATACGGCAACCCTTTTCACGCTACTGATTGATTTTTGCATCTTGTTCATAGGCAGAGAATTGGTGGGGTCGAATCGAGATTGCGTCTGTCCTCCATCCCTCATCCTCTTGTTGCCTTCGCTCTGCTTTGCCCACAATTATTTGCCTAGTACCACTCTCATATTTGGGACATTACGCTCACGATCTTGTGATTTTGCTATCGCGCAAAGCGGAATGGCAAGCCCGCAAGAACCGCCCTGTTTGACAACAAGTATTCCCTACATTGGTCATGCCATCGGGCTCATGAGGAACAAATTTGACTACTACCAACAACTCAGGTGAGAATGACTGTACAAATTAGTCTGCACATGAAGTACTAACTGCTCTCCAAGCCAACAAAATGCGCTACCCATCTTCACCGTCAATGTACCTGGTCAAAAGATATACATTATCACAAGACCAGACCTCATCCAAGCCACCCAGAAGCAACCAAAGATTCTCGCCTTCCCACCTATCGAGGCTAAATTTGCTTCAAAGATCTGTGGAGTCAGTCAAGAAGCAGAAGACATCGTGAACGACAACCTCAACGGAGAGAAGGGAGAGACAGGAATGTCAATAGAGTCATATGCATCCATGCGAGCGGCTCTTTCACCAGGTACGGGATTTGACGAGATGAATCGTCAGATGATTCAGAACGTCGCGGCATCTCTTGATGCCCTGAAGCCATCTTCAAACCAGCCTGCCAGGATAAGTCTAGTGAAGTGGTTTCGTGACAACGTAATCGCTGCTACGACGAATGCCGTATACGGACCACAAAATCCATTCAACGATCAGTCAGTCGCAGACGCCTTCTGGTATATATGACGAGCAATCTCTGTCCACATGCTCGCTCGCTGACACTTCTCGCAGGCAATTCCAAAGTGACCTTACACCTATGCTTGTCGGGATTCTTCCCTCGATGACAGCACGCAAGGGAATTGCGGGCCGCGCTATAGTGGCCGAAGCATTCGAGAAGTACTACAGAAATGAGGGTCACAAGTCAGGCTCAGACCTAGCAAAGAAACGATACGAGGTCGCGGCAAGAAATGGAGTGTCGCTAGAAGATACTGCCAAGTACGAAGTTGGTGGCGCTTTGGCGACTGTTTTCAACACAGCACCTACGGCTTTTTGGACCTTATTCTTTATATACTCGACGCCAGGCCTACTCGATCAAGTACGAGCGGAGATCGATTCAATCGTAGTCATGAACAGTGACCAACACGGGCCAATACGCAGCGTCGACATCAAAGGCCTGAAAGAACGCTGTCCCCTGCTAATTTCCACCTTTCAAGAGACGCTCCGCTACATCTCCATCGGCACCTCAGTGCGCCAAGTAATGGAAGACACAGTATTGAGCGGTCAATGGCTCTTGAAGAAGGACAGTATGGTCCAGATGCCAAGTCGGATCATCCACAAAGACTCCTCTCTTTGGAGCCCAGATGTAGATGAATTCAACCCAAGACGCTTTCTGAAGGACCCAGAAACTCAAAAATCCGGCAGCGGTACGAAGAAGCGTCCTCATGCAGCCGCCGTTCGAACATTTGGAGGTGGCACGACGTTATGCCCCGGGCGTCATTTCGCGATGAATGAGATCCTTGCGCTCACGGCGATGTTTGTTCTCCGCTACGACATGGTGCCTGCAGCGGGTATGTGGTCGATGCCAAGCACGAAGAACTCGGGCATGGCAAATTCTGTGATGGAACCGGATACGGATGTTGACGTCGAGGTCTCGCTAAGGAGAGGATTTGAGCAAGGAAGGTTTGCTTGTGGCTTGAAAGACTCGGATGTCATTCTTGCTGTGACGGAGGAAGATCGTCCTGTATGAGGTATCTGTATTTGAGACACGAACTTGGGCTTTTCTAGGGCCTGTAGGATGTTCAAGCCAGCCGCACCGTCGTCATGCTTCAGGCACTGTAAACCAACATCATTGATGCATACACATGTCTATTATGTTCCACATTGTATGAGGCTTGCTAATTTTGATCGATATAGGTTTAAGTGAATACAGGAGTTGTCTTGTTTGCTAGCTCAGGCAATCGGATGATGAGCGTTACTGATGAGCAGCATAGTTCACGCAGTCATCTTCTTGAGAGACTCACTTGGAACACTCTCATACCGTTGGGAGGCTCAATTCCCAACCACGAGCTGTATGAACATCAACATAAATTGGGTACACAACCAACTGCTCAGGACACACTTCGGCGATACTAGTCACCTAATCACCAAGCCCCACGTCCCCATCGTAGCAAAGGAGACCCGCTTAGTACTCAACGCGAGGTACTTTCACCGGTTAATCTTTGTTGCAAAAAAGGCAGCTCACACCCGCCCTCCAGTAAGCTAGTACCCTCATCCTCGCCACGCCGATCGCCTACAGCTCGTAGGAGGGCGATTGCGTGAAGCCAGCTACCCAGCTGAAGGCGCCCTTTGAGACGTAATGAAGAATCGTAGGGATTCGAAGGAGATTTAGGGATGAAGAGACTACGAGCGAGAGAGCAGAGGAAGGAGACTGTGAAAGATAACCATGAGTACACCGGTAAATGAGATGGACTTCGAAGCCGGAAATATTATAATCGTTTTGATAGCCATTTTGACCGGGTCCAGTGAAGTTGGAGCTGAAGTCATTGACGTAGCTATATAATGTTGGATGCAAGTACGAGCAGACAGGTAGAGAAGCGGACTGAGGCTCGAGCTGTATGAGCGATATTGTACTGTTGTAAGGGGAGGCGTGTTGATTAAAGAGACTGCTTCCGGGGAGCTACTATTTGTACTACTAGGGTGCGGTTTCCGGGGTAGATGTCCTGGAAAGACTGGTGCAGCTCCCGTTAGCGCCACTTCGAGACTTTGGCTCTTCTGTTGCCGCTTTTTCAGTAGTTCTAGGACTAGTTCTAGATTAGGGCGGCGCTGACCCGATACCCAATTGGGGGAATGGTCATCGCCAGTTCTCATGGCATTTGCGGCTCAAACTTGATGTCTTCTGGACTATATTGTCAACATCATTGGCCAGCGATGGGCACGCGCGCCATGTCGATGTTCAGTAACCGGTCGAGGTTTGCTGGGCGAACAGACCTGGGCTGGCGGGAGCGTGGGGGTGTCTCCAACCCCTGTCAGCGGCGCAGATCGATACGGCCTCGATGTGTGAGGCTGAAGCGCTAAAGTATGTGACTGCAGCTGTTTCTTCAAAGACCTCCCGGCCGGACTTGTCCAGGCCAGGGTGCCTTCTTGAATACCGATAGGGTTCCTTCAGCTTTGGGGAGAGAATGTGCAGCCAAGCAGTGCCTCGCCCCAGCAAAATCGTGGCCAACCATGGACCGAGAACGGGCGAGCTTGTTCTTCGATCGAGCGGAGAGCTTCCCCCATGATCGAGGTTACCATTCACAAGCTCATTCCCACATAACCGGGCGGCGAACGAACGATTCGTTGCTTGATGACACACGACTGTATCGCCAAGGTACTGGGGACTTGGACGGGAGAAAGTCCAACAAGAAGCTGCGATATACCATCCCTCTACGACACAAACGAAAGATATCCGCAGATGAAGAGAAAGGTCTCGGGGAAGAGAAGGAATACAATACTGGAAACTTTACACCACCGGGCAGGAGAGGCAGAGAGAACTCGAGGGGTTCGTCAGCTTTCTTACTACCAAAGCTACTGGAGATTGTTTCCACGAAATGGGTCCCCGACGACGATGGCCGCGAGGTTGTGACCTTGACCACCAAAGACGGAGCAGCCAATATGGCCCATGCGTCGATGTGTTGCGAAAGCCGATGGGCGCACATACAGAGTGAAGCGATGACGTTCAACGGATTCTACAAGTGTATTATGCGCGTGCCGGGCCTTGAAGACGATGACCTTGCGCTCGTTCTGCGGCTCCTCAAAAAGGTGCAGAAGACATGTGAGAAACAGTATGTGCACGGCAAATACCTCAAGCCGCTTACTATGGTCTATGACGGCGAGGACCCGGATGGGGGTCCCAAAGTCACAAAGACTGCGACATTCGTCAGCCTACCCATATTCACGATCGAGTGTCCCCGTAAACATACGTCGACAAGAGAGGACGATTTCCACCCTGTGCGTGCTTTGCTGCAGTCCCGCTATCGTCTCGAGTCCACCAAGAAGCGGGATCGCGAACAGGTGATCACCAAATCCAAACTTCACGAGAACCACGATCATGTGATACATGTCCCACAAATCTGGGCTGTGATAATCAATAAACACACAATCATCACTTGTGCACCCCTAGATACTATCGCGTTGCGCGGGGACACTATCAAGCTGATATCATATGCAGAGGCACAATTGGATGAAGCCACATGGTCAGTGCAGTTCACCGATGCACAGGGCAGTGTTTCTTACTTACCTCTACGGTATGTGAGGTCCTTTTTCAGCCTGGTAAAACACATCTCGGATGATATCCTCCACGATGAATACAACCTTATCCGAGACCAGCTTCTCAAAGACGGACCGTTGTACAAATTGGTTACCAAGGATGATACTCCGGTGACTGCAGAGTCATGGCCAAAGATGGTCGAAAAGAAGAAAATGGAGGTCATTCAGCTCAGACTGATCGACAATCAGGGTGTCTCGAACCGGCTATTAGTCACGTATTGCGACCCTGATGGCAACGAAATTGACTGTCCGTCAAGTTCAAGCTCTGATGCGTCCTCCATCTTCAGTGACGATTATTATGCAAGTGATACAAGCGACGCCTCGACCCAAAGCTCCGCTGATTCCGAAGAGCTTGCACCAGCCGTGAAGAAGTTGCGTAACCTGCAGATCAAACTCAAGGGGGCTAATAATCAAAACGATATGAAAATGGCTGAGTATCTTAGAGATAAGAGGATACCGGCTTTAGAGGAAAGGATCCTGGATTCGATGGCTGAAGGTATTGGTTTGGAAAGTCCGGAGCGAAGACCAGTCCACCAGAAAGCCAGAATCATCATTCCGGAGTATGAAGGACGGTCGCATAGATCGGATCGTTGGTCATACGATAGTCCGCCTCTCAGTCCAAAATCAAATGCAAGATCTGTTACACCATTCGCAACAAGGCAGTATGAATATTCTCGATCAGCACATGATTTATCGCTTGACCGTTTAGACTTTCCAGAGCGTCAACACGTGATCCGCTCCAAGACCAAAAGTGCCCCTGGACCTCGTCATGCTCGATACCATGATTACGGTTTTTCCGATCGCTCTTACAGACGCTCCCAATCTGGACCACAAGCACTCAGCCGACCCCCTTTGTCGATGGTCTCGTCGAAGCCTGCTCGTTCGAGGTCTCATTGGGACACCGTCAGGTCCAGCGTGCTCAATGGCCAAGTTCTCAGTCTCCGTGGTGGGCAGTCGGACCCGGTAGAAGACCGCATCTACTATAAGCCTTCTGAAAAATATCTGGCGCGCTCCCGCTGGGACTTTGTGCGGTCTCGAGTCCTCTCAGGGGGTTTGTTGGCCTCAAGGGATGCCCAAGCTGTCGACAAAGCCACAAATAACGGCTTTGCGCCCAAGGCGCCTGTGAGTGTCTCGACTGCAGTGCATAGTCTCCCACAAGAGCAAGATTCATCTATCGAGCAGCAATCGCCTGTCAACAGTTTGCAAAGCCGTCCCACCGATGAGTCTGCGAAGAAAGAAGGAAAGAAGGTCACTTTCGGTATGAGATCGCAGGAGGTAAAGCCAAAGCTGAAGAGGTTGATTCAATTGGCGCAAAAAGAGGCACCCAGCTCGCCTCGAACACAACCGCAAGCGACGGCTGCAGAAGTCCCAACGCCGCCTGGCGTAAGAACAACCCAAGATATACCCATCTTTCTTTGGTCAGTTGATCACAATATAACTGAGATGAGCAGCCCACATTTAGCTTCAGCATCGGCCAATCAGCAAGCGGACATGCTCAAAACACCGACCGAAGAGATCAATCAAGTCATGAGCAACTCAAAAATGGAAGAGCTAATCCTACATACTGTAACAACCGAGGTCCATGCCAATCTAAAGAAGCCGAAGAAAGTGTCGTCGGATTATGTCGCCCTGTACGAAAAGACTAAATCCAAAAATATTGCAGATATAGCGACTATGATGGACGACCTCAATAGCAAAACTCCAGTTATACCTGGTGTTGCCGACAGTAGTAATACTGTGCTAGATCGTGATGCGGCCCTAGCCACAAAAAAAGACATTGTCGACTCTGCGATCAAAATTCTGTACGCCTTTGTCCCTGAAGGCTATGAAGCAGCCGTAATCTCCAAATACTGGGGTGCTGTTTATAAACTGCTGAATGGACGGGTACGTTGCTCCCAAATTCATACCGACGGGAGCTGACCGTGTCTAAGGACGAGGAAGTCTTGTCGTTTATTGGCTTGCGTCTTACAGAGATGTGTGTCCTCCTTCGCAGTATCCAGATGGGTGTACGCACCGACGACGGGAGCAAGCAAGCGCGATACCAAATCCCTCGCGCACTTCCGGCTGCTTTCCAGCATCTTGTCATGTCATTGGTCATAATCAGCAACATTGAAGATTGGTCCGACTACTCGTGGAGCCAGATGCAATCAGCGTTCAATGACTGTGAGAGTCTATTGGTTGAAGGTAGGAAGCAATTGATCCTCATGATCCACACAGACGATTTCAGAGAGTCGGCTGGGTTTCAAGCTGTGGACTCCGAGGCCTTGCTATCTCTCATCTTGGCAAACCTCGTCGACAACCTTTCCACAGAGAGAGACTTTCGTTTGACTGAGATCTACAGCGAATACACCACAAGCATTCAATCAGTAGTCCGAGACCAAGCCTCCGTTAAGGTTTACGACGATTCCTCGGCGAAGAACTCGATGTGATCAAAATGACTCTTGAGCAACAACAAGAAACTTTGTTAAATTTCAGGCGCACTATGAGTGTCACCCATGGTGTTGCTAGTCTTAGCATATCGGTTATTGATCGCATGCTCGAAACCATTGAACAGCACATTGATGACTTTGATGAGCTACAGAAGCAGGCAGAGACTGCTCGCTACTTGGCTCAGCAGTCGATCTCGCTGAAGGCAGAGTCCAACAACAAAGCTATCATTGTCTTCACTGTTGTGACTATCATTTTCCTCCCATTGTCTTTTGTGACTTCGTATCTGGGCATGAATACGTCCGACTTGCGTAATATGAAGTCAGGTCAGACTCTGTTCTGGGCTATTGGAGCTCCCGTGGCATTTGTGACACTCAGTGTTGCGCTGGTGGCTGCGTTCTATGGGACTCTCACTCACCGCTTCACTGGTAGGGCTCAGAGGGACAAGGATAAGGTTGAGTGAGGGATAACGTGATGGTACTGCGGGGAGTTCTCTCATTGTCGCAATCAGTACTGGATCAATACTCGCTGCATTATCTCATTGAGGAGCGCCCAAAACATGCTCTTGGGAGGACACACCTTGGCTGCTGAAAACGAACAGCAGCCCCCGAAGAGTCTAGAAGTCTCGAAGTGGGCATTTACTCATGACATGTCAGGTGCACATTCGCTTGACCATTCACTGTCTGACATTGACGCTTCAAGTGAGGTTCCGCGATTACGAAGTGACAAACCGCGGCTTTGGCCCGAGGGGGCTCACTCACTTCATCTTACTACTTACATCACCTTTTCATCTCTCGCGTACCCATCATCTGCCAACCGACTCGCATTCAGAATCACGATAGTCTCAAGAGGCACAATTCAATACTCATCCCGAAGCGGTCAACATCGTCTTTGCACACAAAAACCGTCTGAGCGATCAAAAGCCTCAGTGTAATCTCTGAAAGCGGACAGTCACCTTCCATCCGACACGTCGCAAATACTGAGGGATCATGGAAACCGCTTCGAAGCCAGATACCCACAAGTGTGCGGTGTGTTCGAAAAATGCAAACCTCATCTGCAAAGCGTGCAAGGGCACTCCAGACGGTGTGGGAGGTCTGGTAGCTATCTACTACTGTGGCGCAGTATGTCAAAAGGTTGGCTGCAAAGAACACAAACCTTTGTGCAATGCGGCCAAAGACCGGAGGGCGTTGCATCGCGCGGGAGAGATTGCCCAGCATCTATACTTCATGTTTCAAAGGAACGCATGGATGTGGACGATTGACCGGGTCGAAAATATCGGCAATACCTGGCTGGTCTTTGACGGACAGTCGCATGGCAAAAGTATCGTGGTTCCTTTTCCATGTGCGGTGTTCCCAGTCGCCAGGGACCAAGAAGCAATCATGACTTACAACAGCTGCAATGGTGCAGTTGCTTTCATCCACATGCTTTTTGGAGACACGCTGAAAGGTAGGTCTTGATTTGTACACGAAAAGAGTGCTACATGCAACATTGCTGACTTCACCATAGACATTTACTCTGAGGTCGACGAAGTCACGGTAAGGGTCAAAAATACGCAATTGCAAATCGTATGGTGTCGGTCCCAAATGGTCGATGCGAGGAAGTACGCGCACACTGTCCTCCGGGTCGCCTTGAACAACGGTGAAGTATACGCTTTGGACATAACTGGGGCGCAATTCGGGTGGCATGGGTCTACGGTCATGCCCTGGACCTCGTTCTCCAAGAACAGAGTAGACATCGTCAAGGAGGTCCACGACTTCAGGGAGACCGCACGAATCAATCATGTGGAAGCACAAGCCGCAGGCGTGCTTCGCATCAACATCCAACACATCATTGAGCAGATAGAGCTCCACCTCAGTCATTACCTCAACCAGTGGCAAATCGAAAATGTCTCCCTAAAAGCCATGCTGAGGTGTTCGGAGGAGGAGTTCAAGCCGAAGCAGGATTCGCTGTTGAGGTTCATGGAAGCCCGTATGCTTGAGATCAGGACTTTTGCAATGAAGACAGGATTCTTTGATCTCTTTACGGGCAATCCACCAAAGCGTTGAGCCGGCGAGTTGGAAGTTACGGTACAAGAGAGCTCTGTACTTGTTACGGATTATCATCATAGGCAACAGTAGCTGCGGGTGAAAGTCATCCTCATCAGGGGTCAACATCGCTTTTACTGAAGACAGGGCTTTTCGACATTCTTACAGGCGAGCCACCGAAGCGTTGAACCTGCAACGGAAAGCATTTAGTACAAGAGAATTTTATGCTTGTTGTTGACAGTTCTGGAACTAACCTTGAACTGCGGATGAAAGGCGGCCTCATCAGGGGTCATAAAGAGATATGGTAGGAAGCTTACAACAGACTGGCACTCAAGTACATACTGACAAGACATACAACTCCTTCCATAGCGATACGATGACCAATCAAACTTCCTTCAAACCCTTTCCCAATGAGGCAGGTCAACAAACAAGCCGATACGCGAGCGCCAAGAGATGAGTAACAAGCCACCAATGCACTAAACCTCCCTCGACGATGACTCACCTTCCCTCTTTTCCTATATAAATCCAGCACTCCCATCCCTCCCCATTTACACACCCCATCCCCCTCCCTTCCCCTCCCCTCCACACATAGACTACAATGCCCTTCTCCCTCCGCCCAGCCGTCCCCAGCGATGCGGAATCCATCACGAAGGTTTTCCAAGCGGCGTTTAGGAATGATCATATTATGAGGCATTTCCATCCGCGGACGCCTGAGGGGGTGAAATGGGAGCAGGATGTTAGGTTTTTTGAGGGGATGGTGAGGGGGTGTGAGGGTGGGGAAAAGGGGGGAGGGGGGAGGATTTGGGTTGTTGTTGATGGGGAGAGTAGGAGGAT
>JAABUK010006555.1_pt1 | contig 17301 bp, 16 predicted proteins | sample 5559141 | NCBI WGS metagenome assembly JAABUK01 (sample SAMN10711869, study PRJNA513367) | rock metagenome | isolation source: Antarctica rocks | place: Antarctica: Victoria Land, Pudding Butte nord | collected 2016-01-03 | reverse complement strand
CAGTGATGCCTTGAGACCGCTCCCATGCCGCCGGCTTGCGATAGTGGGAGGGCCGACGTTACACCGGCAGCCATCCGCTCTGACCGTTTTTCCCGTCGCTGCGAGGCTCTCAGCGCTGCGGCAATCCAGGGGCGCCGAGGACGCTGCTGCCGGCACCTGGATTGCCACGCCGCATGGGCGGCTCGCAATGACGGGGCGGTTGGGTAAGGGTAGCGGCAGATAGCGGTTGATATTACTCCGGGGCGCAAATCCGCAGGATGGTCGCGATCACCACTGCCTCTTCCCGTGAAGCTGCTTCGCCGAGCGGGTGATGCCCGGAGTCACCCCGTGGAATGCCGACGATGCTTGTGCCGGAGGCCTCGATGGTGCGGAGCCGCCCTGACTCGTAGATGTCCCGCGCCTCGGGCTGCAGCCCGAGGCTTAGCCATTGCTCAATTTTCATCCTGGGTGCGCCGCGATGCCTGCCTTTACTTCAGGTGCTGGGCAAGCAGCTTGTTCATTTCGAACATCGTCGCCTGATCCTTGCCGAACACCTTGCGGAGCTTCTCGTCGGCCACGATCACCCGGCCGTCGTCCGGACTCTGCAGCTTGTGTCCCTTGATATATTCCCAAACCTTGCTGACCACCTCTCCCCGCGCCATCGTGCCCTCACCGACGACGGCCGCCAGCTCGGCGGAGGGTTGCAGGGGCTGCTGCAACGCGTTTGGCTTGCTGCCGGGCTTCGGCTTCTCAACCTTGGTTCCCTTCGGCGGCGCTTCGGACTTCTCAGCCTTGGGTTCCGCGGCCTTGGTGGTCTTCGGAGTCTTTGTCATTGGGGCACCTCTGGGCTGATCGCCTTGTGGGTTGAACCTTCCCGGGTACCGTGTTGTACGCCGGGATGCGCCACCGGACCTGGAACGGCAGCGTTGGTTCTGCGTGATGGAGCCACGGGGATGGCCGTGTCCAGCCTAAAAATGGCTGCTTGTCTGTGATTGCGGTCATGCCGCCGGGTGCGGCGCCAGCTCCGCCGAAGTATCCGCCTCCATTTCCGCCATGAGCGCCGGTATTTCTGCCAGCAGCTCGCGTGCCAGGAAGCCGACGCCGCCGTGCCGTTTCATCAGGACGCAGCCGGCGGTGCCATGCAGATAGACCCCCCAGACCGCCGCCCAGAGCGGCGCCGCGCCGCGCGCAAGCAGCCCGGCGACCACGCCGGCGAGCGTGTCGCCGCTGCCCGAGGTGGCAAGCCCCACCGTCCCGCCGGTGTAGTGCCACGCCTCGCCCTGCGGGGTTACGACCGTGGTCGCTCCGCCCTTCATGACGACGACGCTGTGCAGCATGGCCGCGGCGCGCCGGGCATGGGCGAGCGGCTCGGCCTCCACCGCTTCGCGCCCGACGCCCAGCAGGTGCGCCATCTCCCCGGCATGCGGCGTCAGCACGATGCGGCCGGCGTGGCGGCGCAGCACGTCGGCCTGGCGCTCCAGCCCGTGCAGCGCCCCGGCGTCCAGCACGATGGCGGCGCAGGTTGTATCCGCAAGGATCGCGGCGACCAGGGCCTCCGTCGCATCGGGGTCCATCATGCCGGGTCCGACCAGCAGGGCGTCCACCCGGTCGGCGCGGGTGACCACACGATCCGCCGATTCAGCGGCGATGCCGCCGGCTTCGGTTTCTGGCAGTCCGAGCACCAGGGCCTCTGGCACCGCCAGGCCCAGGTGTGGAGCGATTGTGCGGCAGGTTGCGATCTGCAGCTTGCCTGCGCCTGCGCGCAACGCGCCCACGGCGGCCAGGAGGGCGCCACCGGGCACCTCCAGGCTGCCGCCTACTACCAGCACGCGGCCGCGCCCGTCCTTGTCCTGGGTGTCCTCGTGGCTGGGCAGGGGGTTGGCGCGCAGCAGGTCCAGCGTGACGGGCGTCATCGCGCGGCGACCTGCTGGTCCGGCTCGGCCGTCACGGGCGTTCCGTCCCGCTCCATCGGCGCGGTGAAGTTGAATTGCCGCAGGACCATGCCATCGGGGTTTTCCTGGGGGTCATAGGCATATTCGGTGACGCTGCAGTTCGCTACGTCGCCCTGGCGGTCCACTGCCAGGATGGCGTCCTCGTCCATGCCGTCCAGCAAATAGCGCATGCACAGCACCACCACCTGGTGGCCGACGACCAGCACGCGCCGGCCGCCGTGGTGCAGGCTGATGGTGTCCAGCGCGGAGCGCAGGCGCAGGATTACATCGCACCAGCTCTCGCCGCCGGGTGGGCGGTGATAGAACTTGCCCATGATCTTGCGCAGCTCCGCCTGCTGCGGATGCTCCTCCTCGATGCCGTAGCGGGTCAGGCGGTCCAGGATACCGAACTCCTTCTCGCGCAGCCGTTCGTCGGCGATGGGCCGGGATGCTTCGGGGGCCAGGCCGCCGGCGCCGATGATGCCGTCGGCGGTCTGGCGGGCGCGCAGGTAGGGGGACACCAGCAGCACGTCTGGGCGGGCGTCGGCTGGCATGGCGGCGAACCAGCGTCCGAGCGCGTCGGACTGAGTCATGCCGAGCGTGCTGAGCGGCACGTCCACGTCGCGGTGGCCGATGTCTATGCGCGGCAGGCGGGCGGCCTGCGCCGCATCCCGGGCGACGTTGCCGGCGCTTTCGCCATGACGTACGATCCAAAGCCGGTCCGGCCAGCACTGCGGCATCCATATGCTCCCTTTGCGTGGCAGCTTAAGGCGTTTGGGGGCGGCAGGGTTCCGGCGAGCGCGCAAGCGGCTGGGCCGCCGGGTGGTGCCTGCGGTGGAGCATGCTATAGGGTCGGCATGACCGAGACGACGCCGGGCACGGCCTTTGACTTCACCCTGAATAGCCTGTCTGGTGCGCCGCTGCCGCTGCGTGCCTATGCCGGGCGGCCGCTGCTGGTGGTCAACACCGCGTCCCGCTGCGGCTTCACGCCGCAATATGCCGGGCTGCAGGCGCTGTGGGCGGAGCATCGCGGGCGCGGGCTGACGGTGCTGGGGGTGCCATCCAACGACTTTGGCGGGCAGGAGCCGGGTACGGCGGAGGAGATCGGGCAGTTCTGCGCGGTGAACTATGGCGTGGACTTCCCAATGGCGGCGAAGGTTGGGGTCCGTGGGGCGGCGGCGCATCCGCTGTTCCTCTGGCTCGGCCAGCAGGGTGGGCTGCTGGCCCGGCCGCGCTGGAATTTCTACAAGTACCTGGTCGGGGTGGATGGGCGGCTGGCCGCGTGGTTCGGCAGCACCACGCCGCCGGGGTCCAAGCGGCTGCGGGCGGCGATAGACCGCGCGCTGGCCTAGCGCGTCCTGGACGGAAGCGACGTAGGGACGAGGGCTGTGCCTGGCTGTTGGGCTGCCGGCGGGACGCTGCGGGCCGGCGGCTTCCGGACTGGTAAGGCAGGCCGCCCCGGCCGGGCTAATATCAACGGCCATCCGCTCTGACCTTTTTTGTCCGTCATTGCGAGGCGCCCAGCGCCGCAGCAGGCCAGGGGCGGCGCTGGGCGCCTCGCAATGACGGTGCGGCTGCGTAGGGGTCAGGGCAGATGGCCGTTGATATAACGCCGCTTGACGGCTGCACCGGCGCCTGGGCGGCAAGGCCTGGCGCAGCGCCATGACCCGGCGGGACCTGGTCTTGCCGGGGCTTGGCGTCGGCATCCTGGTGATGGTTGCGGCGGGACTGGCCCAGCGCCTGCCTGGGGACGCGGGCGAGATGGACCTGGACCGCACCTATCGCTACGTCGCTTTCGCATGCGCGGCTGGCGTGCTTTATGCCGGGGCGGTTTGGCGGGTCAGGCGGACGCCGGGGCCTGGCCTGCCCGCGGTGCTCGTGCTGGGGTTGGCGATGCGGCTGCTGACCTTTGCCAGCCCGCCGCTGCTGTCCACCGACATCTACCGCTATGTCTGGGATGGCAGGGTGCAGGCGGCTAGGATCAACCCGTATCTTTACCTGCCGGCTGCGCCGGAGTTGCGGGGCCTGCGGGACGAGGGGACCGCGGTGACGGCGATCTATCCACACATCAACCGCGCCTATTACGCCCCGACCATCTATCCGCCGGTGGCGCAGGGGCTGTTCGCCCTGGTTGGCGTGGCCTGGCCGACGATCTGGGGCATGAAGGCGGTGATGCTTGCCTTCGACCTGCTGGGAATCGGCGCGGCGCTGGCGCTGCTGCGGCTGGCGGGGCAGCCGATGGAGCGGGTGCTGATCCTGGCGTGGAATCCGCTGGTGGTCTGGGAGTTCGCCGGGGGGGGACACATAGATGCGGCGGCGCTGGGCTTCGTGGGGCTGATGCTGGTGCTTGCGGCCCGGCGGTGGCATGCGCTGGCTGGGCTGGCGCTGGGGGCTGCGGTGCTGTGCAAGCTGCTGCCGGCGGCACTGTTCCCGGCGGTGTGGCGGCGCTGGGACCTGCGGACGCCCTTGGCCGCCGGCGCGCTGATCGCCGTGTCGTATGCGTGCTACGCCGGCGCGGGATGGCGTGTGCTGGGCTACCTGCCGGGTTATGCGTCGGAGGAAGGGTTGGGCAGCGGCGGCGGCTTCCTGCTGCTGCGGCTGGTTGCCACGGCAGGGCCGTTGCCGTCGTGGGCCGGACCTGCGTATGCCGCTGCCGCCGCCTTGGGGCTGCTGGCGCTGGCGGGATGGGTTGGGCTGCGCGGCCCGTTGCCGGAGGCGCCAGGGGATCGCGCCGTTTTGATCTGCCGGGACGCGGTTTGGCTGGTGATGGCCGTGATGTTCGCACTTTCGCCGCATTATCCCTGGTATCTGACCGCGCTTGCGGTGCCGTGCGTGCTGGCGCCGTCGCGCCCTGCGGTGTGGCTGATGGGGGCGGCGCCGTTGCTGTATCTCGACGACGGTTTGATGCAGGTGGCGGCCCCGGCCGTGGTGTTCCTGCCTGCCGCGGCGCTTGTTGCGTATGACCTAATCCGACACAAGGCGCGCCTCGGGGCGCTGCCAGCCTGAGGAGACTTTCCATGTCCGCAACCCTCGACGCCCGGTCGTCGGCCCCTGACCCCCGCCGCTACTTCGAGGCGGTGTCCGCCGGGGACAGCGTGGCCGAGGCGATGCCGGTTTGCCTGTATCTGGAGGTGACGAACCGCTGCAACCTGCTGTGCGAGACCTGCCCGCGCACGTTCGAGGCGCTGGAGCCGCCGGCCGATATGAGCATGGAGCTGTTCCGCGGCATCGTGGACCAGGTGCCGAACGTCAGCCGGGTCGTGCTGCACGGGGTGGGCGAGCCGATGCTGGTCAAGCACCTGCCGGACATGATCCGCCATCTGAAGCAGCCCGGGCGCGGTCCGGGCGGGCGGGGCACGCACGTGCTGTTCAACACCAACGGCACCCTGCTCGGGCCCAAGAAGCACCGTGAGATCATGGACACCGGGCTGGACGAGCTACGGGTGTCCTTGGACGCGGCGGAGGCGGCGACGTTCCTGAAGGTGCGCGGCAAGGACATGTTCGACCGCATCGTGCGCAACGTGTCGGCGTTCACCAACCTGCAGGCGGCGCTGGGCCGCACGAAGCCGGTGGTGTCGTTGTGGCTGACGGGGTTGAAGGAGACGGTGGACCAGTTGCCGGAGTTCGTGCGGCTGGCGGCCCGGATCGGGGTCAAGGAGGTCCACTTGCAGCGGCTGGTGTTCGATGAGGCGGGATTTGGGATGGCCCGCTTGGACAGCAGCCTGTTCGAGCAGACCCGCGCCGAGGAGGAGGCGGTCATTGCTGAGGCTCAGGCCATCGGGCGCGAGCTGGGCGTGACGCTGGACGCATCGGGCGCGACCGAGCCGGGGTTGAGCCTAAAGCGCTCGGCCGACGACAAGCCCTGGGCGACCTGCCGGCGTCCTTGGTCGCTGATGTACTTTACCGCGCACGGGCGGGCGTTGCCGTGCTGCATCGCCCCGTTCAGCGCGCGCGGGTATGAGAACTACACCCTGGGCGACGCCACGCAGCAGAGCCTGCGCGAGATTTGGAACAGCCCGGCGTATCAGGGCTTTCGCACGGCGCTGGTCGGCGACGCGCCGCCCAAGCCTTGCCAGGGGTGCGGGCTGAGGTGGAGCCTGTAGGTTTGGATTTGCGCCGCGTTTCCGTTGTGATCCCGGCCTGGAACGAGGCGGAGGCTATCGGGCCGGTGGTGGCGGAGGTGCTGCGGGAGGCGGTGGGCGAGGTGATTGTCGCCGATGGCGGCAGCACGGATGGGACTGCGGATGTTGCGCGGGCAGCGGGCGCCCGAGTGCTGGATGCTGGGCGGGGCTATGGCCGGGCCTGCGTCGCAGGGGCCGCGGCGGCACGGGCGGAGTGCGACGTGCTGGCCTACATGGACGGGGACGGGGCGGACTGCGCCGACCAGTTGCCGCGGCTGGCCGGGCCGGTGCTGGAGGGCGCGCAGGACTTCGTGATTGCTTCGCGCACTCGGGGCGTGAGGGCACCGGGGTCCATGAACTGGCATCAGGTGCTGGCGGGCGGCGTTGCCGGGCGGCTGATGGGGGTGCTGTATGGCGTCCGCTATACCGACATGTGCGCCTTTCGCGTCATACGCCGGGATGCCTTGGCGGGGCTGGGCATGGCGGAGATGACGTACGGCTGGAACATCGAGATGCAGATGAAGGCGGCGCGCAGCCGGCTCCGCATCCTGGAGTTGCCGGTGCCGTATCGCTGCCGGGCTGGCGGGCATTCGAAGGTGGCGGGGTCGCTGCGGGGCACGTTGCGGGCGTCCAGCAAGATCGTGGGGACGTTTGCGCGGGTTGCGGTGGCTGGGTCGCGGGAGTGATGGCGGGGGCGGTCCGGCTGGGTGCCTTGGCCGGGTAGAGGTTGGCAGGCCGTATCTTGCCGCCACTGGCGTTTGGGTGTCACCTGGCCTTCAAGCCCTGGGAAACGGGGATCGGAGGGGGAGCGATGACCAAGACGTTCAAATTGCGCCGGCTGTGGGCTGTGGGCTGTGGCTGCGCTGCTGATGGCCGGAGTTGCGCTGGCGCCCGCGCCGGGGCGGGCGGCCGACAAGGTCGCGATGCAGGAATTCATGGTGCCGGCCGCCGATCCCGGCATCCAGCTCTATGTCCGCAACAAGCATCCCGAGGGGATGCGGGCCTTTTCCCCGGACCGCGTGCTGGTTTACGTGCATGGCGCGACCTACCCGGCGGAGACGGCGTTCGACCTGCCGGTCGGCGGCGCGTCCATGATGGACATCCTGGCCGCCCGTGGCTGGGACGTTTGGATGCTGGATGTGCGAGGCTACAGCCGCTCGACCCGGCCCGCGGAGATGGACCGTCCGGCTGGGGAGAACAAGCCGCTCGTGGACACTGCGATGGCGGCGCGGGACGTGGGGTCGATGGTGGATTTCGTCATGAAGCAGCGCGGCGTGGCGAAGGTGAACGTCATGGGGTGGTCGTGGGGTACGTCCATCATGGGACTGTATACCACGACGCATAACGATAACGTGGGCCGGCTGGTGCTGTATGCGCCGCAGTGGTTGAGCACCGCCAAGGTTCCGGCCGATGCTCCGGCGCTGGGGGCTTATCGTGCGGTTACGCGGGATTCGGCGCGGGACCGCTGGCTGATGGGCGTGCCGGAGGCGAAGAAGGCCGACCTGATCCCGCCGGGCTGGTTCGATATGTGGGCGGACGCCACGTTTGCGACGGATCCGGTGGGCGCCAAGCAGAACCCGCCGGTGCTGCGGGCGCCGAATGGGGTGGGGCAGGACAGCCGGGACTACTGGATGGCTGGGAAGCCGCTGTATCAGCCGTCGGATATCCGGGTGCCCACGCTACTGATCCATGCGGAGTGGGATGCGGACCTGCCGAGCTACCAGACTGCTGCATACTTTGCGGAGCTGAAGAACGCGCCATACAAGCGGTGGGTCGAGCTGGGTGAGGGGACGCATACGGTCATGCTGGAGAAGAACCGGATGCAGTTCATAGATGAGGTCGTGCAGTTCCTGGAGGAGGGGCGTCCGCAGGCGGTGAATTGAGCCGGGGTCGCCTGGATGGCCCGGCTATGCCCATTGCCGCGGGCTGGGCCGGGCACCTGTCCGCGCCGGGGCATGTCATTCCGGAGCGTGATCCGTTGGCGGTGGAGGGGGTGGCGGCGCGGCTGGATGCTGGGTAGGGCAGGGACGATCCTGCCGGTCGCGGTTGGACAGGTGGACGTTCCGGGAAGCTGATGATCCAGCCGGACTGGATGGTGGGTTGCACGGCGAGCGGCGCTGTTTAGCCCGGTGGTTGCGGGCGAGCTGGACGGTGGCAAACAGGCTGCCGGTGATTGCGACGGCGCGGTCCTTTTTAGGGGAGGGAGGGCGCTGAACGTCCGTTTTGATTGATGCAGCACATTTCCAAAGGCCTACGCCCAGCCGAGCTCCTTTAATGCCAGGCCGGAATGCCAAATCTTCGTCATATGGGCGATTTTTTCGCCCTCGAATTGCATTACGTAAACGTAGTCCGTTTTTGTGGTCTTGCCTGTTGGCGGGCAAGGGCCGCCTGCAAGATGAGTGCCTGTGAAAACACCGTAGGCGGTGACGCTATTCCGCTCGGCATCGGTGCCGAACGCCTTCAGGTCATAGCTGCCATCGGTCAGGACGGTCAGCAGGCCCTGCATCCAGTTTGTGTACTGCTCAAGCGTCTTTACGTCTGCCAGCGGCTCGGACTGGGCGCTGAAGGTCGCATCGGGCTGACAGTAGGCGCTGCATCCTGCCCATCCCTTGCCGGTTTCGCATGCAGCGAAGAACGCCGCAGCCGCCTCAGTGATGGACGCCATGTCGCTGTTCCCCCTGGGGCCGGGTGGCCGTGACCGGCAGTCTATACAGGGCCGGAGGTGGAATGTCCCGTTCGTTGGGATACGGCCCTGGGCGAACCCTGGCAGGAGGAGGCCGTGTGCTGGGACAAACTTCTGATTTGGCGGTTACGGGCTGCCAGGGCTTTGGAGGGCGTCATGAACCGTGGGGCTGCGGCATGGGGAGGCCGAGCGCGCAGTCCGTGCGGTCCTGGATTGCCGCGGTGCTGCACGCCTCGCAATGACGGTGGAGGATGGTTGGAACAATGGGCCGCGGGGACAGGAAAGGCAGAACACGGGTATGCCGGAGCGGTTAGGCTTAAGCTTTTTCTGCCAAAGCTGCCAAAACCCGATCCGGCGTCAACGGCACTTCGGTCATCACCACCCCGAACGGCGCCAGCGCGTCGTTGACCGCGTTCATCACGCAGGCCGCCGCGCCCGCCGTTCCGGCCTCCCCGGCGCCCTTCGCCCCCAGCGCTCCTTCCGCGGTGGGCGAGCATACGTGCGCCACGGCGATGTCTGGCATCTCGCCGGCCATCGGCACGAGGTAGTCTGCCATCGTCGCGTTCTGCATCTGGCCCTGGTCGTCGTAGCAGCACTGCTCGAACAGGGCAGCGCCTAGGCCCTGTACCACGCCGCCGCGGATTTGCTCGTCCACCAGCATCGGGTTCAGCACGGTGCCGCAGTCCTCCACCACCCAGTGCTTCAGCAGGGTGATGAAGCCGGTTTCCACGTCCACCTCCAGCCATGAGGCCTGGATGCCGTTGGTGAAGGCGAAAGGGTATTCGCGCGGGACCCAGTGGCGGGTGGCGATCAGCTCGGCCTGGACGCCGGGCGGCAGGGTGTCGGGGCGGAAGTAGGCGATGCGGGCCAGTTCCGACAGGTCCATGCGCGGGCGGGCGTCCGCTGCGTCCACCACTGCGCCGTCGCGCAGGTCGAGCGCCGCCGGGTCGGATTGCAGGATGCTGCCGGCTAGGGACAGCAGGCTGCCGCGCAGGGCGCGCCCGGCCTGCCAAGCTGCCTCGCCGCCGATGCCGGCGCCGCGGGATGCCCAGGTGCCGCCGCCGTAGGGGGTTACGTCGGTGTCGCCCAATTGCACCCGGATGCGGCCCGGCGGGATGCCCAGCGCCTCCGCGACCACCTGGGTCAGCACGGCCTCGGTGCCCTGGCCCTGCTCGGTCACGCTGGCCTGGACGACGACGCTGCCGGCCGCGTCCAGCCGCACGGTGGCGCCGTCCTGCGCCGAGATGCGAGCGCCGCCGACGCCGTAGAAGCCGGGGCCGGGGTTGGTGATCTCGATGAAACTGGCGAGGCCCAGGCCGCGGTGGATGCCCTGCTGGCGTAGGGCGGCCTGTTCCGCCCGCAGCTCGTCGTAGCCGATCATCGCTAGCAGCTTGTCGAGGCTGGCCTGGTGGGACAGCGACTCGAACCGCATCCCAGCGGCGGAGGTGCAGGGGTAGGAGTCGTCGGGGAGAAGGTTGCGGCGGCGGATTGCGGCCGGGTCCATGCCGATCCGCCGGGCCGCGAGGTCCACCAGCCCCTCAGTCACTCCGGTCGCGATGGGATGGCCCACGGCGCGATACTGCGACATCATCGCCTTGTTCTGGAACACCACCCGGCTGTGGCCGCGGTAGTTGGGGCAGGCGTAGGGGCCGCCGACCAGGTTCAGCACCTGGTTCGCCTCGACGGCGGAGGTGCGGGGATAGGCGGAGTAGGGGCCGATGCCCGTCAGGTCGTCCATGGTGAAGGCGGTGATCGTGCCGTCGCGCATTACGCCGATGCGGCCATGCACCTCATGCCCGCGGGCGTGGATGTCGCTGACGAAGCTTTCCAGCCGGTCGGCGACGAACTTCACCGGGCGGCGCAGCAGGCGGCTGGCGGCGGCGGTGGCCATGTCGTCGCCGTAGAGGTGTATCTTGATGCCGAAAGACCCGCCGACGTCCTTGCACACTACGCGGACCTGCGATTCCTCCAGCCCGAGGTGCCGGGTCAGCAGGTTCTGCATCATGTGCGGCGCCTGGGTGCCCTGATAGACCGTGAGCCGGGCCTCGCCCTCGTTCCAGTCGGCGACGATGGAGCGGGCCTCCAGCGGGACGCCGGTGTGGCGGGCGAAGCGGAAGGTGGCCTCGATTACCTCATCGGCGGCGGCTAGGGCGGCGTCCACTTGGCCGGCTTCGATGCGGCGCTCCCAGGCGAGATTGCTGCCCAGGTCGGGATGGATGATGGGGGAGGCCGGGTCCAACGCGGCGGCCGGGTCCACGACGGCGGGCAGGGGGGCGTAGTCCACCAGGATGCGCTCGGCCGCGTCCTCCGCCACGGCGCGGCTGCAGGCTATGACCATCGCCACGGCCTCGCCCTGCCAGCGCACGCGGCCGACGGCCAGGGGGGATTGCGGGGCGGAGCGGAGGCCGGTGAGGTGGGTCAGCGTGCCGACCCAGGGCTGGCAATGCGGCAACAGGTCCGGGCCGGTCAGCACCGCCGCGACGCCGGGCACTGCGCGGGCCGCTGATATGTCAACGGATAGGATGTCGGCATGGGCGTGCGGCGACCGCAGGAAGGCGGCGTGCAGCATTCGCGGCAACTGCAAGTCGCTGACGAAACCCGCCCGGCCTTGCATAAGGCGGCCCAGGTTGGGGCGCGGCACGGCGCGGCCTATATAGCTGTTGGGCCGGTCGAGCGGTGACAGCCCGCTCATGGTTGTGACGCCTGGGGCCGTGACGCCTGGGACTGTGAAGCCTGGGGTCTGGCGGCCCGTGCCGAGGCTACGGCCTCCACCGCATCCACGGTGGACTGGTAGCCGGTGCAGCGGCAGTAGTTGCCTGACAGGTGCTCGCGGATCGCCGCCCGGTCCGGCACCGTGCCTGGCGCCCGCAGCAGCAGGTCTTGCGCCGTCAGCAGCATCCCCGGCGTGCAGTAGCCGCATTGCAGCGCGTTCACGGCGGCGAAGCCGGCCTGCAGGTCGGCGATCTCGCCGGTGTCGGACACGCCCTCGATGGTTTCCACGGTGCCGCCATCCGCCTGCACCGCCAATACCAGGCAGCCGCGGACGATGACGCCGTCCAGCCGTACGGTGCAGGCGCCGCATACCCCGTGCTCGCAGCCGAGATGGGTGCCGGTCAGGCCCAGGCCGTCGCGCAGGAAGTCGGCCAGGTGGGTGCGGGGCAGGACGGCGGCCTCTACCGTTTCGCCGTTCACGGTCAGGCGGATCGGGGTCATGGCTCTGCTCGCGTTTGCCGTTGCGACGAGGGCGGCACCGTGACAGGGCGCGGGCGGCGAGCGCAGCCCTGCCTTCCCCTGGATTGCTGCGCCGCAAGCGGCTCGCAATGACGAGGGGGGTGCCGATCAGCACCAGAGGCAATCTGCATCATGCCGCCTGCGCCTGGGACAGACTGGCCCAAGGGCCGACGACCCGGCGCAGCAGCACCCGCGCCAGGGACATCCGGGTCGCGCTGGTGGCCTGCAGGTCGGCGTGCGGTTCCAGGTCTTGCGCCAGGGCGTCGGAGGCTGCTGCCAGGGTGGCCGGGGTGACGCCGCCCGCCAGCGCCGCGGCGGCGTTGCGCGCCAGCACGGCGCGGGTTCCGACTGCGAAGTAGGCTAGCCGGGGCGTGCCCGTCCCGGCAGCCTGCGCGGCGAGGCCGACGATGGCGTAGTCGCCGCTGCGCCGGGCCAGCTCGGCGAAGCCCCAGCGGGGGTCCGGGGCCGGGTCGAACTCGACGGCGACCACGATTTCGTCGGGCGCGAGGGCGGTCTCGAACAGGCCGGTGAAGAAGGTTTCCGCTGGGATGGTGCGTTGCCCGGCTGGTCCCTGCGCCACGATGCGGGCGTTGAGGGCGAGGGCGCAGGCCGGAAGCTCCGCCGCCGGGTCGGCGTTGGCTAGGCTGCCGCCGATGGTGCCGCGGCTGCGTATGGCGGGGTGGGCCACCTCGGCGACGGCGCGCGGCAGCATCGGGGCGTGGCGGGCCACCTCGGGGGAGGCGGCAAGCTCGGCATGGGTGGTTAGGGCGCCGATCCGCAGCACGCCGTCGGCGACGGTGATGCCGCGCAGCTCCGGTATGCGGCCGATGTCCACCAGCAGGGCCGGGGCGGAGAGGCGCAGGTTGAGCGCCGGCAGCAGGCTTTGGCCGCCGGCGAGCAGCTGTGCCTGGCCGGCGTGCCGGGCCAGCAGATCCGTGGCCTCGGCGATGCTGCGGGCACGGACGTAGTCGAACGCTGCGGCTTTCAGGACGTGGTCCCCCCTTGACGAGCACAGCAGATCGCGGTTGCGCTGGCGGCGTCAAGGCGGGGGCCGCCTGCCGATCAAACAAGCCCGGGAGCAGTGCCATGCCGATCAGCCGTTTGGACCATTATTCCATCCGCACGACCGACCTTGCCGGGACCGAGCGGTTCTACACGGACGTCATGGGATTCGAGGTGGGTCCGCGGCCCAGCTTCAACTTTCCCGGGGTGTGGCTGTATCAGGACAAGGTGGCCGTGGTGCATGTCGTCGGCATTGATCCCAACGACCCCGCGGGCCTGAAGGAGTATCTTGGTGACAAGGGGATGGACGGCGCTGCCGGGACCGGCACAATTGACCACGTTGCCTTTCTAGGTATCGACATCAACGGGATGCGGGACCGCTTCCGCGCTGCCGGGGTGCCGTTCCGTGACCGGCTGGTGCCGTCGCTGAACCTGGAGCAGGTGTTCCTTGAGGACCCGAATGGCGTGACCATCGAATTGAACTTCCCGCAGCAGGTTTAGCGCCGTCCCTTGTGGGATGTGACGGGGGGATTGCGAGGGAGCTATACCAACGGCCCTCTGCCTGACCATTACGTAACCGCACTGTCATTGCGAGCCGCTCTTGCGGCGTGGCATAGGGAAGTTGGGAGCGCCGTGCTGGCGGTCCTGGAGTGCTGCGGCGCTGCGCGCCCCGTAATGACGGGAAAAGCGGCCAGCAGGTTCGGCTTCACGCTACCCTTGCAGCCTGCAGCGCCGCAGCAAGCTGGTTTCGCCGGAACGGCTTGGACAGCACGGGAACGCCGTGCAGCGCCTCCGGCAGCGCCGCGGCGCCATATCCGGTTACGAACACGACGGGTATGCCCCGCGCCAGCAGAAGCTCGGCGACCGGATAGCTCAGGTGCCCTGCCAGGTTCACGTCCAGCAGGGCCAGGTCCAGGGTCAACGAGCCCGCCTTTTCCAGCGCGTCGTCCAAGCGCGAGGCGATGCCCGTGACCTCGCACCCCAATTCCTCCAGGAACTCCTCCACCAGCATTGAAACCAATGCCTCGTCCTCTACGACGAGGACCCGCGCGCCCGAGAGTTCCACTGTCAATCTCCTCCCAAGCTGCCGACGCGTAGAAAGGGCATGACCTCTGCCGCTGCCGCCACCTCGGCCAGCGGCGCCTCGACCTCGCAGGCGACTCCCTCGGGTGCGAAGGCGAGCCGCACCGTCCCACCCAGGTCCTGCGCCAGGCTGCGCTCCACCAGCTTGGTTCCGAAGCCGCGGCGGGTGGGCGGCGCCACCACGGGGCCGCCCCGCTCGGTCCAGGTCAGGCGGAACTGCGGCGTGCCGCTGCCGCCGATTCCCCACCGGACGTCCACCTCACCCTCCTTGGCCGACAGGGCGCCATATTTGAGCGCGTTGGTCGCCATCTCGTGCAGGCCCATGGCGAGGGCCACCGCCGCCTGGGACTGCAGCCGCACCGGCGGGCCGGACACCCGGAACCTGGCCGACTCCGGCCAGCCATGAGGCGCCAATGCGCCGGCCACCACGTCGCCCAGCTCCGCCCCCCGCCAGGCCTCGCGCGTCAGCACGTCGTGGGCAGAGGACAATGCGATCAGCCGTCCTTCGAAGGATTGCCGGACGCCCGGGTCGGTGCTGCGCAGCGTTTGCGACGCGATGGCCTGGACAGTCGCGAGCGTGTTCTTCACGCGATGGTTCAGCTCGTGGATCACGAGGCGCAGGCGCTCCTCGGTCCGCTTGCGCTCGGTGATCTCAACGGATACGCCGACCAGCCCCGTCACTTCGCCGTCTGCCCCGCGCAACGGCGTCTTGGTGGACAGCCACACGCGCGGATGCGCGCCCTCGGTGCCGACCAGCTCTTCCACCTCCTCGGCCTGGCCGACATCCATGATGCGGCGGTCATTGGCCATCACCGCCTCTGCCTGGGCCGGATCGTCCAGGTATTCCAGGTCCGTCCGCCCCTCGACCTCGGCCCAGGGCTTGCCGATCAGGCCCAGCGCCGGCGCATTGGCCAGCAGCATCCGGCCGTCGCGGTCCTTGGCGTAGATCAGCCCGGGCGCTGCTTCCATGATGGTGCGCAGCAGCGATGCCGCTTGCTGCCGCTCGTGTTCGGCTTCGCGGATCGCGGTCACGTCCCGGATGGTGCCGATGATCCGTAGGGTGCGGCGGCCTGCCGCTGCTGCCGGGTCCGGTTCGAACGCGGCGCGGCCGGTGACCGCAAGCCAAAGAACTTGGCCATCGGCATGGACTGCACGATGCTCGCACGTGTAGCCGTCGTCGGGATCAGCCGGATCAAGGGCGCGTGCCATATCTGCCTCGGTCCTTGCCCGGCCGTCAGGCGGGATCGCAGCCACCCAATCCGCGTAGCTGACGGCGGCGTCGCGGCTGAAGCCGAACAGGGCCTTGCAACGGGCGTCCCACACGAAGCAGCCGAGGCCGTCCAACACGTCCCAACGCCACGCGCCGAGGTCGGACGCATCGAGCGCAAGCCGCAATTTCAGCTCGCGAAACCGTAGCTCCGCCGCAGTCCGCTTCAGCGCGGTGATGTCGGCGAACAGCTCGATCACAGAGTCGGCCTCGCCGGCCTCGCCGGGATGCACCGCCCAGTGGCTTGCCACCACCAGCTCGGCGCCGTCCTGGCGGCGATGCAGCAGCTCTCCGTGCCATTGTCCGTCGCGGCTCAGAGCGGCCTCGATCTCGGGTAAGGGGAGGGGAAACTTGGTATGCAGCAGGTCATGACTGATACGGCCCAACGCCGCCGCGGCAGGGTAGCCATACAACCGCTCTGCGCCTTCGCCCCAGAACGTGATGCGCCCGTCTGCGGCCCGCAACATGCCCGGCGCCAGCCCGAAGGCGCGGGTGAACCGTTCGAGCCGTGCGAAGCTCGCGGCGATGACGTGTCCGGCCCGGCGCTGCTCCATTGCCACGGCTGCCAGCAGGATGCTGGCCAGCACTGCCAGGCCGGCTGGTTCGGCCCATGCCCAGGCCGAACTGGCCTTGACCTGGGCCTGTGCCAATTCGTTTTCTGCGTCCGTCTGCAGGGCATCCGCCTCGGCACGGAGCGCGTCCATGATCTCCTTGCCCTGGTTCGTGCGCACGATGTCCAGCGCGGCCCCGGTCTGGCCGGCACGGCCCAGCTCCACGGTCTGCCCAAGCTCGGCTAGTTTCGCCAAGGCCAGCTCCTGCATCCGCCCGATCGCGGCCGTCCGGCGGTTGTCGGGCAGGGGCGCCTGCTCCAGCCGCTTGAAATCGGCATCCAACCGTTGGCGCGCGGCGTCGTAGGGTTCGAGGTAGGCCGGGTTCCCCGCCAACAGGAAGCCGCGCTGCCCGGTTTCGGCGTCCTTGAGGGTGGACAGCAGCGTTTCCGTCGCGAGCTGCGCCCGGCGCACCTGGCCGTCCAGGGCGTCGCTCGCCTCGGCTCCAGCCGAGTTGGCGTAGGTGATCCAGGCGCTGGCGCCGAGCATTGCAAAGGCCACGCGGGCCGCTGCCGTTGAAGCGAGCCGCGCCCAGGGGGATTGCGGCGCCGACCGGAGGAGACGCGGAAGTATGGGGGTCATCTCCCGTTACGGTGCGGGATGCGAGCCGCCGCATTCTCGCACGACTGCAGCGGCGCACTGGCACGCCGCTGCAGGATATGGCCGACGAGGCTGCGGGACCGATGCTCCCCACCCGGATCGTGCAGAGCGGGACAGCGGCAAAGCGCGGCGCCAGGTTGCAAGATTGAAAGCCTCATTCCGAACGCTCCGGGCAGAACGCCTTGAGCTTCCGGCGCTATGAACAGTATAGCTTAACAGGGTTATGAATCAAGAAGGCCATAGCTGCACATTAACTTCGTTTTGACAGGTGGCTACTCGCCCTGGTGCGTCTTGGGAGTGTTATGTTTAGTTATTTTGCCACGACGTTTGCAAACATTACCATGCAGCGTCCGTGTTCGGCTTACTTTTTGTGCTTATTGAGGGGGTTCTTCACGACGAGAGACCCCTACTTATTTGATGGCCTGTTTGGACAAAGCGTTGCTTCACAGGCGCGCGGCCGTTTGACCTGAGTGTTGAGTGCATGGTGCGGACCCTGCAGCCCTTGTTCCGGCCACGCTTGGCTTCTCATGCCAACCGCCATCCGCTCTGACGGTTTTTCCGTCATTGCGAGGCGCGGAGCGCCGCGGCATTCCAGGAGTGGGCGAGGACAGCGCTGCCGGCCCCGGATTGCCATGCCGCAATGACGGTGCGGTTGCGTGGGGGTCAGGGCAGATGGCTGTTGGCATTGGCCTGGTCACGTCGCTTCCAGTTGACTGGCATTGCGGAGCATAGGGCTGTTTGGCACGCCGGCCGAGGCGGCAGGGCCGCGCCGAGCCGGCCGCGGAACGGCAGTGGT
>JAABUK010006554.1_pt1 | contig 17306 bp, 32 predicted proteins | sample 5559141 | NCBI WGS metagenome assembly JAABUK01 (sample SAMN10711869, study PRJNA513367) | rock metagenome | isolation source: Antarctica rocks | place: Antarctica: Victoria Land, Pudding Butte nord | collected 2016-01-03 | reverse complement strand
CCTGCTGTCCAAGTCGGAGGTCAACCAGAACACGGCCAAGGCGTCGCTCACGCAGATGGTCAACATCGTGTTCCAGCGCATGGAGCACCACTCCGAGGTGGTGTCGCTGCCGCCCATCATCGTTGCCGACGTGCTGGGCCTGCCGCCCGTGGAGGCCTCCTCGGTCTCCGCCTTCGTCCAGAACTTCCTGCACGAGGTGCGGCTGCGGCTTGTACTTCACACAGATCTATTATTGGTAGCGCATCATAACAGTTGCCGACGTGCTGGGCCTGGCGCCCTCGTGGAAGCCTCCTCCGTCTCCGCCTTCGTCCAGAACTTCCTGCACGACGTGGCTCGGGTGCAGAGCTCCCAGCATGTGGCTGCCATAAAACATGGTACAGACAGAAAGGGCGTGCCAGACAGCCTTGGCATGGTGCCAGGACAGTCTTGGCACGGCAAACTCGGTCAGGCTGGAATGCATTCTGTTACAGCACGATCACAGGCGCGGGAAAACTCCCTGGCGTGTTGCTGACGGAGCATTCCGGTGAACAGGTTGTGTCGACAGTGGATCCCTTCGGGTTGTATGCAACGGAGATTGAGACGGGGCTGAATGACGCATTTGTCAACGACGCCTTCGGCCGCGTCCACAGCACGGAGGGTGCGGGCAGCCCGGCGTCGCCGATGAAGCAGCTCCACTCGGAGGATGCGCCGTCAACGGCCGCGCCCGCAGCCGGCGCCGCTGACGACGCAGCGCCTGCGGGCAACAACACAGCGGCAGCAGCGGGTGCGAATCATCCGCACAGCATCTACGTCGGATCCATGCCTTGCAATTCTGCGGATGGCCTTGCGCCATGTTTTGTGGGTTTGTGTGGTCTCACGCCCTGCTGTTCTTGGACACTGAGAGTGTCTGCCTGCCAAGAAGCCACCTTGAACGGTGCTTTATCCGCATTCTGACACCGTCGCGCTCTCGGTTGCAGGCGGCGCAGAGCAGCAGGCGAACGGCGTCCCCAGCGGCGCCTCGACGCCGCGATTGCAGCTGCCCGCCGGCACCGCTTCCGCAGCGCCGCCCGCAGCGGACGGCAGTGCCAGCAGCGCCGCTGCAGACACGCCGTCGAGCGCCAAGGCGGCGGCGCTGGATGGCGTCCTGCAGAAGGACGCTTTCCTGGCTTTTCGCGCGTTGTGCAAGCTGTCCATAAAGACGGCGGATGCGTCGTCCGGCACCGACCTCACCGCGACACGCGGCAAGGTGGGAAGCTCGGAGCACTCTTATGTGGTCTGCTCTGCATTGAGGGACGGAGCTTCCACCTGGCATGATGAGCCTCGATGCGGCGCACTGTCAGATGTGCCGTTGTGGAGGCATGCAATGGACTCCCATCCAGGATAATACTGGATCTCGTGAACACAAGAGAGAACAGTACCTGAGAAATAGTTTTTCCATTTGCAGGTGCTGGCGCTGGAGCTGCTCAAGGTACTGCTGGAGAACAGTGGCCGGGTGTTTGCGTCGAGCGAGAAGTTTGCCGATGGCATCAAGCACTATCTTTGCCTGAGCCTGCTGAAGAACTGCGCGTCCGCCAACCCGCATGCGCTGCGCCTCAGCTGCTCCATCTTCCTGACGCTCATCTCCAAGTTCCGTCACTCCCTCAAGGCCGAGGTGAGCGTCCGCGCTGTGTCTGTGATGAAGAGCTAGACCTTGTGGTCACATCCTGAGCCTGTGTTCTGGCACGCTTGGATTCTCAGTGTCAGTGTCTTGTCGCAATTACAGGTCGGCGTCTTCTTCCCGATGATCCTGCTGCGTTCCATCGAGCCTACGCCGACGGGCCAGACGCCGCCAGGCCAGGGTAAGTCTGTCGGATCCTTATGGTTGTTGAAGTTTTGCTGCGAATGCAATGCCCTAAACGTATGTGGCTGTGCAGACTCAATAGGCACACGGATGCGATGGCTGCCATTCTGCGATTCGGGATCGACCAACACGCAGGAATGTGAGAACGTGGTGCTGACATTCGCTACGCATGCCTGCGCAGGTGCTGCGCCGGTGGACCTGGGCCAGCGGGGGGTGGTGCTGCGCTGTCTGGAGGCACTCACCGGCGACGGCCAGCTGCTGGTGCGCAACAGCACAGAGCGATGCGCTCTGTGTAAGGGCCTCTGCACGCCTCCGACCCTGCTGTGCTCTGCTAGAATCCCTGCGCACAGCATTGAGACCCTCTGATTCAACGTCCTGCAACGCACTGTCGCTGCAAAACACTCCCTTGGCGGAGGCACTTGACAAAATAGCACTTGTGTCTCGTGTTCTCACAGGTGGACCTGTTCGTGAACTACGACTGCGATCTAGAGGGCGCCAACCTGTTCGAGCGCATGGTCACGGCGCTGGTGCGCATCGCGCAGACGGGCGCCACGCCCGACGCCCCCCTGCAGCAGCAGGACGAGGAGCGCGCCCTGCGCGTCCTGGTGCGGCCCTTTATGCTTTTGCGACATTAGCGGATTACAAAAGTGGAGATGTGTGACAGACAGCCTGCAGCACCGAGTAGCTCGTTGGCTTCTTGATGACGGTTCCAATGCATTGCTGCTGACAACATGTGCAATCCACCAATGAAAGCGCAACTACCTCCTGCGACTCTGGTACCACACGGCCCGCCCGCAGCATTTGCACAACAGCACGTTTCGAGAACTGCATTGAGGAGAGTTGCATTGGGAACTGCCACACTGTTCCCTGCGATGTCACTCTGTGCGGTGTGCCTGTGTGTCAGGCGCTGCAGTGCTGCGTCAACATCCTGCGCTCGCTGGTGGAGTGGTACACCAACACGCAGACGGCGGCGTCGCTGGCCGCCGCTGCGCTGGTGGTGGCCGCCTCGCCGGGCGTCGATGTTGTGGGTGACGATGCCGCGTCTGACACCACTGCTGGCGGTGAGACAAAAATCGCATGCTTGGTACTGATGGTCAGCACTCTGCGGCCAGAGTCTCTGACAGCCGCAGAAATGTGCTGGAGAATCACACACAGCAAACACTGTTGCCTGGCTGGCCTTGGCCGAGGCGTGCGGATTACCTCAGCCTGAGCGGCACACCACACCCCCGCAGTGGGAAGACGCAAGCAACCACGTCGATAGTCGTCACCGCTGGTGCAGGCGACGCGGCGGCGGGGCCAGACAAGGAGGCGGCGCTGCTGGAGAGCTGGAAGGCGTACAAGACGGGCTTCCAGCAGGGCATCGCCCTCTTCAACAAGAAGCCCAAGAAGGGCATCGCCTTTATGCAGGAGCAGGTGCGCCGGTTACGAGCTTCCCTCTGCTCTCACTTCCTGCAGAATGCTCATACCAGGTGCCTGCCCATGATGCCTCTCTGGCCACATGGTGCCCCTTCTGGCGGGCAGCGGCCACCGGTGCCGGCTGCACTCCCTCGCCTTGCAAAGGTCTGCAGCCCCCTCTGGCTATCATGAGTCGAAGCACCCACACGACTTGCTCTAGCGTCGTCGCTGTGTAACGTCGGCTTTTGCCGTCACAGTCTGACCCCACAGCAATGTATCACTGCAGGGCATGCTGGGCAGCGAGCCGGAGGAGGTGGCCAAGTTCCTGGCCAAGACGTCGGGCCTGGAGAAGGCCGTCATCGGTAAGTGGCTGTAAGTTTCAAACGACACTGATCAACCTGCCAGCTGATCAATCAAAAGACATTTCCCAACTTTTCATGGATGTTTTTCTACATCTTGGTGTTGCGTTTCAAACCCTGTGTGTCCTACAACTAGGCGAATACCTGGGCGAGCGGGAGGAGTCGGCGCTGAAGGTCATGCACGCCTACGTGGACGCCATGGACTTCACCAGCCTTGACTTCGACGCCGCCATCAGGTGCCGCTGCACTTTTCTTCCGCAACTGTACCTGGCGCAGTTTCACTTGAGCTTAGACGTCACTTGCTTGCCGGCAATCGCTAATGCTTCAGGGGTCCACAGATACTGCCCAGTTGTTCGGTGTACTGTTCACAGCACCGTCTTGGTCAGATGGCGCGTGTCTCCTGCTCATGTGCCGCTCAGGCCGCACCAACCAATCGAGTCAGCAGTCTCTTCACTGATGCAGGCGCTACCTCGACGGCTTCCGGCTGCCGGGCGAGGCGCAGAAGATCGACCGGCTGATGGAGAAGTTTGCGGAGCGCTTTGTGCACTGCAACCCGGACACCTTCAAGTCGGCGGACGTGGCGTACGTGCTGGCCTACTCCGTCATCATGCTCAACACCGACGCGCACAATCCCGGCGTCAAGGTCAAGATGTCCAAGGAGGTGCGGCTCAGGAGACGTCATTGCGACGATAAAATGCAGTGATTTTTCGATCGAACCGAAGCAGATGGTGCATGACTCGTGTGTGAGATGTGGCTGATTTGGGGTAATGTCAACAGGAGATGCTGCCCTCACCTCCTTACTTTCAGCTGGAAAGTCAGGTTGCTGTGATGTTTATTTGCTCACAATCCCCGGCGTTGACACTCGCGCGCGTGCCCGGTCTGTGTGCAGGACTTCCTGCGCAACAACCGGGGCATCAACGACGGCGGCGACCTGCCGGTGGACTACATGGAGGCCGTCTACGACCGCATCGTTCACAACGAGATCAAGATGAAGGTGCTGATTCTGGGGCCAGAGATGTTTGAAGATCCCCCTGCAGTTGCTCGAGCTTGTCAGCACAAGTCAAGGAGCTGTACAGCATGAGGCTACGTGGCTCATACCTCCAGCGGGGTTGCTGCGGGCGCACTCCATTGCAGCAGCTGACGAGCATCGGCGTCATGTGCAGGACAACCCGACGGACATCCTGAGCGCCAAGGAGCAGCAGGCAAAGGCGGTCACCTGGATGGACAGCATCCTGTCCCTCATCCCGGGCCGCAAGCAGGCCTACTCCAACGAGCCGTCGGACGAGGCCATCCGCCGCACCCACGACTACCTGCGGTGCGAGCCGACCCCGTCGATGAGCGCGATTTGCCGCGAAAGTGCTCTGAAAAAAGGCCTTGAAATGACCATTTTGAAACCTGCGCTGGCCCTATGTCAGCAGGCATCATGGTGTTGTCCGGTGGGTCTGCCTGCATGAATGTTGCGAGAATTTGCTGTCTACAGCTCTTTAGCGTGAGGGACATTGCTCAAGACATGCATGCTGCGCTGCGCCTGCAGGGATCAAGCAAAGGGCGCGACGTTCTTCAGCGCGGTGGAGGGCGAGACGGTGCGCCCGATGCTGGACGTGTCCTGGGCGCCCTTCCTCGGCGCCTTCTCAGTCCTGTTCGAGGAGTTCCACGAGGGCAAAGTGCGCACTGCTTCTTTTCTGCCGGCTGTTTCTGTTTCTGTCTGTTTTTGTCAGCTGTTTCTGTCCGATTTCTGACACCTAGGCACATCAATGTTGGCTTTGCCAGGATGTTGCAAGCACCCGCACAGAAACAGTATGTGCTTGAATTCTTGATGCCTCGTCTGGCGCGGTGCATTCTCTGTTGAACGTGCAGAGTCTCGACGGATCTCTGTGCTGCGCAGACGGTGGGGCTGTGCCTGGCGGGCTTTGTGGCGGCGATCCGCATCACCAGCCTGCTGGACATGGGCATGCTGCGCAACACGTGCGCCGGCTTCTGCATTGCTTCTACTGGAAGACCTTTTGCAATATTGTCTGCTTCCCAATGGACCCACACAGCGCTGCAATGCGCTGCATCATACTGCAGCATTTGAATGCCATGATGTGGCCACACATCAGTGCAAGCGCTGCTGGCAATCGCTCACGCGGCGGCACCTCAACCGGCACCGTGACATGCTGTGACTGTTTCTGGCAGGTTCGTGACGAGCCTGGCGCGGTTCACCAACCTGCACACGCCGGCCAGCATGGAGCAGAAGTCCGCCAAGGCCTTCCGCTCGATGCTGTTCATCGCCGAGGACAACGGCAACCACCTCCACGTGCGGCCTGCTTCCTGATTGACATGCAGCTCCTCGCTGTACCAGTGCCACTTTCACTATCAACTGGCATGCAAGGCTTGGGGTGACATGACGTGGTGAAGCGACATGCAAGCAGCATAGGATGTGGTTGCATCAAACGCCCTGTCCTGAGCATGCTTGCCGTGGTGCAGGATGTGTGGCCGGAGGTGCTGCGCTGCATCTCGCGCTTCGAGCTGCTAAGCCAGATGGCGGCAGGCGGCATTACGGACATGGCGCTCTTTGCGCCGCCGACGCCGGAGCCCGCCTCCCCCTCTGGCTTCACCAAGCTGCGCCGCGGCCTGTTCGCCAGCGGCAAGCCTGCCAAGCCCGAAGGTGCGCCTGGCGCAATGCAGTCCAGCTGTTAGCTCACTTTCATGCTACTCAAAGTTGCAAGCTGATTCAGTCTAAAGTCAGCGTTTGATGTCTCCGCTGCTTGGCTCAAACCAGCACCAGTCCTGGCAGAAGCACTGCCTGTGCATCGTCGTCCGGTCTCTCCATCCTTATCAGACATGTTATTTGGCAATATGCAGGCGATAAGCAGGCCAACGGGCATGAGCCGCTGCCGGAGCCATCGTTCTTCCAGGGCGCAGCCGGCAAGGGCCATCGCCCGGAGCTGACGCCGCCGGCCGCCGCCATCCTGCGGGAGATCGACCCCCAGGCAAGCGATGACCAGTGCCAGAGCGCCGACCACTCATCTCTCATGGAAGTCTACTTCCGTCATCTTCTAGCTTCAGCTTCTATCATGTGCAGCAGTACAAGCCGCCAAGCCGCAACATTATCTCCGCTGCTGGGGCCAAACCCACATGTCACCCATATCAGTTGCGTAATTGGCCCTTGCTGAGCCCGCAGGAGCTGAACCGCATCTTCGTGCGGTCGGACCGGCTCAACAGCGAGGCCATCGTGGAATTCGTGCGGGCGCTGTGCACGGTGGCGCGGGAGGAGCTGCGCACCCCGGGCGCGCCTCGCGTCTACTCGCTCACCAAGATCGTGGAGATCGCGCACTTCAACATGACCCGCATCAGGTGCGCTTATGTTTCGGTTTCGCCAGCTCCCCTCTACACCGTTTGCGCTCATCAAGGATGCAGCTCAAGGATGCAGTGGAATGCAGCCCTTGCATGCTGAAAATCACATGCCATCGAACTTGCTGATTGAGAAGTACTCATAGCTGAACGAGAAGTACTCTGGCAACCTGCAGGCTGGTGTGGAGCCGCATCTGGGCGGTGCTGGCGGACTTTTTCGTGGAAGTCGGCTGCCACCCCAACCTGCAGGTTCGTGACGTATTCCAGTCTCCCTAATCTATGATAGTTTTCAACTGGAACCTTCCCAGCTTGATATGGATATGCTTGCTCCGACTGCTGCTTGAATTTTAGGCATGCCTGGGTCAATTGCTATTTGCTTTTGCATGTATGTCCCTGACCCGTATGCTGCAACGTGCTGCAGGTGGCCATGTACGGCGTGGACTCGATGCGGCAGCTGGCCATGAAGTTCCTGGAGCGGGACGAGCTGGCCAACTTCTCCTTCCAGAACGACTTCCTGAAGCCCTTTGTCGTCGTCATGCGCCAGTCCAAGGCGCTGGAGATCCGGGAGCTCATCATCCGGTGCGGATCGCTTCTTATCCTCGTATAACATAGTCGTTCAGCACCAGTTCCCATTTGTGTTTGCACCTGGAGCCTTTAGCATTGTAGAAGGATTGCCATCCCAGGGCTGCGGCATACATCCGTCATTGCAGAGTGTGAACTGGCCCCCAGCAGGCTATTCATGCAAGCCCACACTCTGTGCTGACGGGCCAATACGCAACGGCTGGTTGATCCTTGTTTGTACAGCGCATGCCCTGTGGATCGACCGCCTCCCAAGTTGTTGCATTTCAACACGTTGTCGTGGTGCGCTGCTGGTGGGGCGAGCACTCCTTTGCAAAAGATCGTGTTCTTGTCTCCTCTCAGGGTTGCAGGCGTGCGGCGACATCGCCAACTCGGATCGGAAGGGTTTTGTTGCTTGAAAGAAATATTCGATGTACAAATACATCGCAACCCTGATCTATGTGTGCCGCCGCCACACAGGTGTGCCTCCCAGATGGTGCTGGCGCGCGTCGGCAACGTCAAGTCTCGGCTGGAAGTCCATATTCATGACACCGTGTCAAAACTCATACCATGGTCGGTTGCGTTACGGTTCTGCAGGTGTGTGTCTCAGATGGCGCTGGCGTGCGTCAGCAACGTCAAGTCCGGCTGGAAGCCCATGTTCAAGATACTCTGTCAACATTCACACCATAATTTGTTTTGTTGCCACTGTACAGGTGCGTCTCCCAGATGGTGCTGGCGCGCGTCGGCAACGTCAAGTCCGGCTGGAAGTCCATGTTCATGGTGTTCACCACCGCCGCGGCGGACGAGCAGCAGACGATCGTGCGGCTGGCGTTCGAGACGATCGAAAAGATCGTGCGAGAGCACTTCCACTACATCACGGAGACGGAGACGACGACGTTCACCGACTGCGTCAACTGCCTCATCGCCTTCACCAACAACCCGCACAGCCTGGATGTGGCGCTCAACGCCATTGCCTTCCTGCGCTTCTGCGCCATGAAACTGGCCGAGGGTGACATCGGTGCGCTTTCTGTGCCACCGGAAGCCCCCCGGGGCAGACCCGCAAGCTACAGAATGAGCATCGCCGCTCCCTGTTCATCTCTTCACTCAATGGCCGGTGACATGAAGGACACTGTCAGCGCAAGCCGCAGGCACAGAGTCGAGCACGGCACCTGTACAGCTATGCGGCGAAACTCGGACTCCCATTTCTGCAGGTGACACAGAGACGCTGCCGGAGGGCACTGCGGCGCCGCTCAGCATGCGCGGCCTGCGCCTACAGGAGGCCGGCTCGGCGCAGCTGTCGGCTGCGGACGTGCAGGCAGCCACCCGGGACAGCGGCGCCACGTCGCCGCCGCAGGTGCCTGTTTTGGTCATATCCCACCTTCCACGAACCACGTGGCCCACATGTATGCTGACCTTGCTGGTCCGAACGCAGCCAGCTCTGCGGAGGCAGCGGGTTGTGCGGGGCATTTGCGAGCTGGCGCGGCAGCACTGCTCGGGATTGTGGCACGTGTCACAGTGGTCATGCCTGTCAACAAAGCCGCCATGCGTGATCATCTCCTCGGCTGGTGCCCTGTGCTCATATCCCGTCAACACCACTGGCAGGTGCTGCCACCGGAGACGGATGCGGCGGAGGGGGTGGAGAGGCTGGAGGGCACGCCCAGCAAGGGGCGCGGGCTGCGCTTCACGGACAAGGATGAGCACATGTACTTCTGGTTCCCGCTGCTGGCCGGTCTGTCCGAGCTCACCTTCGACCCGCGCGCCGACATCCGGTGCGCCTGCCCTGCCCTTTGTGAATCTGGTCCGAGATACATGATGTCCAGACGCTTGCCGGCTCACGCCGCAAGCGTGAGGCGGAGCAGCAAGATGACATCGCCTTCTGCCGTGACTTCGCTTGCGCAGAGGCACTTGGACAGCCAGCACTCAGATGAGGTTCCTCTCGAGCAGGATGTGCAGAGGCAACGTCCAGACATCATTCTTCGCCAAGCGCTTGTTTCTGACATTCGTGGGTCTTGGGGTGCACAGGTATAGCGCGCTGGAGGTGCTGTTTGACACGCTAACGTACCACGGGGCGGCCTTCACCCCGGAGTTCTGGACGCGCATCTTCGACAGCGTGCTCCTATCCATTTTCGACCACGTCAGGGCCGAGGTGCCTCGCATTGACGTCGTGCTCATTCCAGGCTCAGTAACTGATTGCAGACGGCAGATTCATCCTTGAGCAATACCACTTTCTGCAGTTCTAAGCGCAGCCTTCTTGGCCCAGTGGCATTGTCCTGCGCAAGGAGTTTGTTGCGCATGTGAAGCTTGGCGTCAGGGAGCCTGTGCCTCGGAACACCATGCCTGCACCATCTGGAACGCATCAGCCAATGCACTTCCCGGGGCGCCTGGCCAAGCTGCACTGCCACAAGTGGCTCCCAAGCAAGTGACTCCCGACAATCGTTGAATGCCCCTCCCACGCGCGCACCGCAGGTGACGGACACGACGACGTTCACGGACGAGGCGAGGCGGGCGGAGGAGGACGCCTGGCTGTACGACACGTGCACGCAGTGCCTGCAGCACATGGTGGACCTGGTGGTGCAATTCTACCCCGCAGTGCAGCCGCTGCTGTCCCGCATCCTGGCCCTGCTCGACAACTTCATCCGGTACGTTTTCAACTTGGATTCACACTGATGATCGTCGAAATACTTGTTGCCTGCCTTGTGACTTGCATCACCCTGCTGGAGAACTTCGCCCGGTGTGTGATACTCAGCAGTCCAGAATCTTTCTCAGTACGAGTACGAATACACGTACCCATCATTTCCCGGTGTGGCTTGGGGCAGCTGCCAATTGAAAAATTCCAGGTGGCTGCCGCCCTGTGAAATCTGTAGCCAATCGTCTTTGCTTCTTGGCAGCCACTTGAGCTGTTGCTGTTTGGGAGTGCCCACACAAGAGGCTGCGGCCGCACGGGAACCTGCGGTGTGCGCCGCAGCGATGAGCATTCAGGCGAGCTGCGCGCTTTGCTCTGCAGCCATCTTCTGCGTCTGAGATTTGCCATGCACACAATGCAGGCGGCCGCACCAGAGCCTTGCGGCGGTGGGCGTGGCGGCGCTGACGCGGCTCATTACCGCGGCCGGCAGCGAGATGAGCGACGAAGTGTGGGGCCAGTGCATGCACACGCTCTCCGCTGCCGCGCTGGACACCCTGCCCGAGGTGCGCCCCGTGACCAGGGGGAGTATACATGAGACGGGGGGATATGTCCACAACTGCCCTGTCTACTCCCGTCACATGAATGCATGGCCCAGCCGGTCGGCGCTCGCTGTACGCGTCTTCTGTGGCATCAACATGCGGCCCTCACATTGCTCATTAGCAATTTATGTACGGCGGAGGCCACTTCCTCCTTCATCTGTAGCAGGGAGGCGATTGCTGCTGTGGTGTTCAGCGGCCACGACAGCCAAACACAGGGAAGGAGTTGCACCAGCGCAAGGCACAGAAGGGCTCCGTCAAAGAACCAGGACAATCAATGGTGGCGTCGTTGTCATGCTCTGCTGCAGGTGGAGGAGCTGGTGTCGGGCAGCAGCGGCCGTGTGTCATCGGACGCGGGCGGCGCCGGCGGCCCGGAGTCGGGCGAGGACGTGGAGCAGCTGCGCAACTCGCTGGCCACCGGCTCCGGCGCCCGCCGCCTCGGCCTGGTGGGTTTCTGCTGGCGCCCTTTCCGTTTACCATCCCTACCCGTCCGCCTGCATGCCTGTCTGAGCTCCAGAGCCCCATCGCATCGACCATTTGCTGACCAACGGGCGGCAATCAGAATGGCAATGGTTGGCCATTCATCATGCGTCCCGCGCTGGCTTGCTGTGGTTGCCTGCACGAGGGCCACACAGCAAGCTCGCCAAACGAGGCCGTTTCAGCAGCCTGTTGAGAAAAGCGTGGCTGCCTGGCGCACAGGTGCGGGTGCGGGCGGCGGTGCAGCTGCTGCTGGTGCAGGCGTGCGGGGAGGTGCACACGGTGCACGCGGCCCGCATGCCGGGCCCAGCTCTCGCTGTCATGCTGGACACGCTGGAGGCGCTGTCGGCGCACGCTCGCCGCATCGACGATGACATGACGCTGCGCCGGGCGCTCGCTTTTGCGCAGGCCGAGGACCAGGTGTGTTCCTGGTCTAAATTTTGTTTTGATGGTGTTGCACGAGCTCTGGCTCACGTGGCGTGCATCTGCAGAATTTCCAGTCCCTGACCTGTGCAGCAAAGCCGCACCAGGCTTGCCATGTGGCTTTCCTGTTGCACTGCCCAGCGGCATGAAATATGTCTCGCGATCCGTGCTGTCCCGGAGAGAGTTGCAAGCAGATTTGAAGCACGTGACCTGCAGTCCTTGCTGTCGCGGCGGCTGCAACCCTGCCCTGTCAGCCTGACGTGGCATTTCAGGTGATCTAACAAGTCGCAGACCGGAACTGTCCTGCTGAGCCTCGGAGTCCCTTTAGATCACATTTGAAAAGTCAGACAATGAGTTCGCAGGTGCCGGAGGAGCGGGCGCTGGGCGATCCGCCGCTGCTGCGCCTGGAGTCAGAGGCCAGCCACGCCTACCTGTCCATGCTGCTGCACGTGCAGACGGCGCAGCCGCCGCTGGCCACCGCCGAGGTGCGCGCCTCCGCAAGGCCCTGCGGCTGTGGTCTCTAACAGCTAACACATGGTGCCTCTTCAACCTGGTCAAAGTACCTGCCGCCTGACCCCCTTCGCCAACTTCAATGCACTTCCAATACGCCCGCCCAGCCGTTCGGAGCTGTGCCATCCCGAGCTGTTGACCTTCCCGTTGAGTCGTTGACCTTCCCGCTCCAACCGTGGACGTTTCGTAACTTTATTGAACATCCTGTGCATGTCACCACAGGCGGCGGACGCAGAGGCGCGGCTGGTGCGGCTGTGCACCGCCAACCTGACGAGATTCCAGCACGTCAAGCCTGACAACGGACCAGAGCCGGCGCCCACCTTTGCTGACGCCAATGGTGAGCCGAACACATCCCCGTTCCCACCGCAGCTTGACCGTGCGTATATAGAGCTCGACAATGTGGCTTGACCAGCAGACATGCGAAACACACAACAGGGGGACCCCCTTGGGCATTAATCGCAGCGGTGCACATCCTACAGCAGCAATCTAGACGGCAGCCTTCCTTCCCGAACATCCGGCAGTTCATGAGATGCACAGCCCCTGAACGCTGGCTCCCACACCTGGTCCCGCAGGCGTGCCCCTGCAGATGGCGAGCAACAGGGAGGAGTTCAGGGCGCTAGCGCCGCTGGTGGTGGCCACGCTTCGCGGCCTCAACACCTTCTCCGACGACGCCTTCCGCATCCACCTCGTGGTGCGCTCTTTGACACGTGACCAGTTGATGCACCTGCGCAAAACTATGCAGATATCTCACGAGTGTGCTACACAAGCTGGCGCTGCAGTGCAAGACTCGTGTTGCCTGACGAGTATCTGCGCCCTGCCTATCTTTGCCCCTACAGACTTCGATAAATCTTTGGCCCAGCTGGTGGTATAGAGGCAGTGTTGTCGAATGTTCTTTTCTGCATGTTGCAGGAGTTCTTCCCGCTGCTGACGGAGCTGATTGGATGCGAGCACGCGCCGCCAGAGGTCCAGGTGAGTAGGGAAAGTGCCAGCGAGACAGACAGCCTACCTACTTCTCATCTTGCACCTCGCAGCATATCTGTGTGCACTGCATATCTAGTGGCATGGCCTTCGCGAATGCAGCTACCGCAATTGGCACCTGACATGCTACCCTTGGTATCCGCAGGTGACGCTCTCGAAGCTGTTCAGCACGCGCATGGGGCCGCTGCTGCAGGCGCAGGGCGCCGGCGCTTTCTAAAGGCACTGCCCCGTTGCAGACCTAGAGTCGATGGATGTGCTGGCCTGTTGCTCCAGCAATGGCGTCGTAAGTCTTCTATCTCAGCAGTTTTCAGGTCAGGACCTCTTGATTAGTTCGTAGGCAGGAACCTAGCGCAGGGCATGCTGCGCTCCCAAATTGGGATCAACACTCTGGACCAAGCATTGGGCCATGACTTGGTTCAGCTGTAAGAGATTGAGAGCAGGGAAGCTGCTCCGTGCAAGACTAGTCGTCAACTCTTACAAAATCGTCTCTGGTGAGCCACCCGCAACCGTGACGCGACGGCGCAACACACAGAATGAGACGCAAGCCACTGGTGAATTTGTGTACAGGTCACCGACTGAGGCCGGCCGACGTTCCGTCAGGCCGCCGTCAGCGTAGGGCATGGAGCATTCAGAAAATCATGCAGCTTTTTGGCGGCTGCCGCGCCGCCCATGAGCTGCGCCAGCTCCGCCTGGCTGAGCCCCGCCAGGTCGGCCAGGCAGTCCCCGGCGCCCATGAGCTGCCTGAAGTTGCCGTCTGTCACGCCCTGCGGCCGGAAAGGAGTCAATTGCCGGTGCTCCTCATCTACATCAAGCGGCTACACTCTAAGCAGTGACGGAGTTGCACAAACCGTGCATGCAGAGAATAAGAATGTAGATCTGGCGCGGAGGGCTGCGGTCAGGATGACCCGCAGGCGCGCTTCTCGGTGGCAGACTGACAAGGACAGGAGCCATTTGCAGCTTCTGCAAATTGTGCGGGCGCACCGGCAGGCGCCGCAGCACATCCTCGGCGGACTTGTTGACGACGGCGTCCAGGGCGCCCGCCGGCGTCACGCCGTCAGCGCCGACCGGCACGCCTGCGCAAGCATCAGTTTACCTTTGTAGCACGCTTGAGCAAGCCAGTCCAGAGTCTCGAGGTCAGACTGTTCAAAAATGGTGCAAGGAGCATTCGCCGTCAGAGGCTGGACAGGAGCAGGGCCGCAACAAGTGCAAAACTGTATGTCTCTATACAAACACTGCATGACGAACTCTTGTGTGGCCCAGACTTTGCGTGGCACGCGCACCGATGGCGGCGGCGATGAGGGGGTCCGGCTCGTCCTGGTTGGCCTTGAGGGCGCGGAACATGTCGGCGGTGGCATGCAGGCTGCGGGACCAGATGATGCGCAGGCGCGGGAAGTGCAGCGCCAGCAGCGCTAACCGCGACCCCAGGCTGCTGCCGCTGATGTCCTCTCCCAGCTCCGCCGGGCTCTGTAATGTGAAATGCAACGTCGGCGAATGAGAAAGTGTACTGTTCGATCGGGTGGGCTGGGCTATCGCTCCTCTGGATATGGCTCCAGGGCCGCCCACACTGATGCTGTCACCCACTTCCGCCCGGCTCTGCGGCAAGACCACCTGATAAGTGGACTTGTGTTCCCGCAAGTTTACAGCGTTAGTCTCCATGTAACAGCGCTTTCTGTGGCACCGGTATATATGCCCGGTCGAAGCCAAAGCACAGCAAACAGGCACAGTAGGGGTGCAGGTCATTGCAGGAAAATGTTCAGGAGTATAAAACTCCCACCTGCAGTGCAAAGGCCTTGTCGCGGTCGAACTCGATGAGCAGCACCGGCAGCCGGTAGTGCTGCGTCATCGCCTCCGCCTGATGGTATAGCCGCCCGGAGGCGAGCGACTGCCGCAGGTCAGGGATAGACTTGCGCTCCACGCACATCTCCGGCGACAGCACATAGTCTCCCACCTGGGTGCAGACAAATCAGACACCATCGGGGTCTGGTCCTGCTGCTGCAATTTGACCATGGCGGCACGTTTGAGAGAACCCGCCAAGCCTGGATGCATGTGACAAAAGCTTCGCCAGGTTGTGACAGGCTTCTAACACATAGGGGCATTGAGCAAAACCTCGGAGCAGGCCGCCTCTGGTCTCGGCCTGCACACGAGAAGCCGCGTGAAGCCGCTCATGCTCGGTCATGGCGCCCTGGCGCGGCTGTCGCACACCACCCACAAAACCCCTCAAAACCCTTAACACCCACCTCCAGCGTGACGGGCACGATCTCCAGGCCCTGCTGGTGCAGCACCGCCGGCAGGTGGCTCATGAACTCGCGGACGTCGACGATGCAGCGGCGCGGCGGCAGGCGGCCGCCGGCGCGGGCGCCACCGCCGCGGCGCGTCATCGCGTTGTTGGCCTCCACGCCGCCCATGCCCGCCGGCAGCGCCGCCATGGGCGCCTCCGTGCCCAGCAGCTTCTGCGGGCGGGTCGTGGGTGCAGGCATCACGGCAGCCCATTTTGACGAGGACAACGGGCGAAGGGCAGGGCCATGACTGGGCTGATGTGCACAGCTTGTGCTGCCGCAGCGCGCGTGTGCACAGGGTTTCGAGCGGCGCACGCAGCAAGCGTCTGACCAGCCATAAAGGTCCAGGCTCCAGCCCCTTACCTGGGAGGGGTCCTGGTTGGCGGGCAGCACCATGTGTGCCTTGTCGGCGATGAGGGACTCTAGCGAGCGGCGCTCGCGCGCCAGGCCCGCCGAGAACTGGTCCGTCTCCGCGCTGTCGTCGTAGCGCAGGTGGTACACCCGCAGCGGCTCCCCGCCCGCCTCAGCCTTGTACACCTGCCGCACGTTATACTTTTCAAACCCATATCATTGTCGTATCATGTACAGCATCATTTTGACGGTGAAGAAGGCCATCTTCGTGCGCACCCGGTGTGGCATTCATCACAGGTCGCCGTGTGCGCGCCTGGCGGCATTGCCTGGTTTGGGAGCTTCAGTCACATCCAGGTTCTGCAGAGGTTGTCCTTAGACAGTTGAGTAGGCATCGGGCAGGTGGATGAGGGAAGGCGCGCCTCCAGCTGGCGGATGAAGGCGATGTCGGGGTCGTACATGACGACGAAAGCGGGGCGCGCCGCCCACAGCTCCCCCTCCTGGTGGCTCTCCAGCGCCGCAAAGGCCACCCCCTGCAGCAGCGGCCCAAGCTCCTCGTCCACCGCCGCCTGCCCTGTATGGGTTGTCAGAGACACTACCTTATACACATGCCTTGTAGAAAGGATGAAGACACAAGACGGAAAGCAGGCTGTAGACACATCTCAGGCGTGAATGGAATATGTAGATCCTTCGTGCTTCACTCAGCCTGCCGGCAAATCAGCACGGCTCCTCAACCATGGGTTTGCGATGTTGGTGAATGGTGAATGGTGCCATTGACGCTTGACGACTTGCCCGGAGCAAGGCGCACCTTCAGGGTCTGCCCGCCCGGCCGGCGGCGGCGACTCGGCGGCCTTGTTGCCCTTGCGACCCTTCTTTGCGGCCGGCCGCTGGGCGCCGCTGCCGTTGCGCGCCGCCGCAAGGGAGCGCGCCTCCCGCAGCAGGGCCTCCTCCTCGCCCTTGCCACCGGCGCCCGCCAGGACTGCGCCGCCGCCGCCGCTGCTCCTGCATCATATCGCACGCAGGTATGCATCGGAGCCTCGCACAGTGATATAGATGAAGCGTGTGACGCATGGTCCCACCTCTGCAGGTGCCAGACACCTCTGCCAGACTGCGCACGACTGCTCTACATGAGGCTGCTGAATGCATTCGATATTGCTCACCTGCCACCGGACTGCCGGCCATAGCCATGGCCGCCACCGCAGCGGAAGCCATTGCCCCGGCCGCGGCCGCGGCTGCCGCCGCGCCCCGCGCCGCTGGGCTTGCGGTTCTGCAACCGTACGATGAGATACTCCTCGTACAGCTCCTGCATCAGGCGTCGCGCCCCGTCCGGCCGCAGCACCTGCATACCAAAAGCAGGCTGCATGAGGCCACAGCCGAGAGTGCAATGACTGAAACGCCTTGCATGCTCAGGCGGCTGCGCACACAGCTCGCCAGCGCAGATTTTGGCATGCCGAAACGAGTTGCAGCCGCCGGCAGAGCCTGGTGTTCTCCTTGCGGGGGCAGCGTGTGTCTGTTGAAATAGCATAGCCGCCTAAAGGCCCTCACTTTCTGTGCCACTAGAACGACTGTGCTCGTCCTCTTTTGCCAATGTACGCACCTTGGCCAACTGGG
>JAABUK010006552.1_pt1 | contig 17308 bp, 23 predicted proteins | sample 5559141 | NCBI WGS metagenome assembly JAABUK01 (sample SAMN10711869, study PRJNA513367) | rock metagenome | isolation source: Antarctica rocks | place: Antarctica: Victoria Land, Pudding Butte nord | collected 2016-01-03 | reverse complement strand
CTGCAAAGCCTGGACGCAAGCCAAGGCAGTCTAAAGCTGCTGCTGCAGCTGCAGAACAGGCACATCAGCAGCAAGCCATCAAGCATGACCCAGAGTCTGCTTCAGATGCAGATATGTCAGATGTCTCTTTGTCTGCTGCTCCAGCTGCAAATGACATACATGCTGAACTTGATGCCGGCAGCAAGGCACAGCCAAAGCGCAAGCCTCGTCAGACCAAAGCGGCCACAGCAGCAGCTGCAGCAGCAGCTCAGGATGGGGATGCTGCTGCGAGTAACTCAGCAGCTGCTCCAGCACCTGCCAAGCTTGACAGGCGCAAAAAAGCCAAGATGGAGAAAGTGGTGACCGAAGTCAAGGCGGACGTTGCTCAAGAAGCTGCTGAGCAGGATCCAGCAGTGGCTGAAGCTCCTGTTGGGGGCATGAATGAACACCAGCCCCGCAAGATTCCCAGGACCACAAAGTCAGCTGCAGTTGCTATTACTGGCGTCTCTGCATCTGAGACCTCTGGTGAGTCTGATGCTGCTGCTGGTAAGGCGCCTGCCAAGGCCAAGGGCAGGGCAAGGGCTTCTCGACCCAAAAAAGCTCCTGCCCCAGATGATGGTGCCACAGCTGGGTTGCCTGAGGCATCAGAAGGTACACATGCATGTACGTACACATGCATGCACATACACCCGGGCAACATGAGCTGTTGCCCAGTCCAGGTGCAGACGCGTTGTTTTCAGAATGCTGAAAATTGGGCATGTTCCATGTTGGCCCTGCTTCCCTGTCCTACCATGTAGCAAAACCAACCCATAATAGTTGTAGGCCATGTTTTGAAGTTCTCAACTGCATACAGCAGCCACAGCAACAAGCAGGACCGCACTGTTCCTTTTCTCCTACGTAGGAGAGGCATCTTGTTTATTGCCTCAACAGTACAGAAATTTGGTGGGCAATCCACAGCTGCCTCCATCACTAGCAGTGCCTTCATAACTCTTCATCGAGTTGCCTGCAGGCTCTTGCACTCCCTGCCCCCCCCCCGCCCCCAGCCCCCAGCAGCAACTTATCTTCTCTTGCGCCTGTTCTGACTCAGGTGCCCCAGCCAAAGCCAAGGCCCCCCGCAAAAGGCCCCCCAAGAAGGTCACGCCCCCTGATGGCGATGCACAGGGCAGCATGTCAGACACCTCGTGTGAGGAGATCAATGTCGCTGGCTCGGAGTCTGTCAAGAAAGTGCCTAAGTCCAGGAAGAAGTTCAAGAACGAGCTGACCATACGGCTTATTGCGGCTGCTAAGGCAGCTCTGGCAGCACCTGAAACAGGTGTGCAGCCCCGTGCTGTTGCAGTACATGAGATGCTGTACTATGAGCAATCAGTTTTGCAGCTCTCGCAGTGACTATGAGTATGATCTTTTGCTTCAAGCTCCTGGTAGTCAAGGCATGATGGGCAATTCTGTGATGTACATCCCAGGGACTGATATACGCGTGGCAATCTTGTCATGGCCTCCTTGTGTTGTTGCATCACTGCTATGCAAACACGATCACCATTCAGAGCTAGCATAAGATAAGCCAAGCCAAGTCAACAACTCAGCTTGTCCGCAGCCATTCCACCACCAGGGGGCAATTTTTGCCCATGTTGTCAAGCACAAAATGTTGCAATGTCATGACTTGCCAGTCCAACTCCCAAATCGAATGAGACTTACACTGTTCCGCTATTAAGCCCATCTCTGGCTGCATCGCATCGATGATGCTGCTTGCATTATGTTGATTATCCTCCTGCAGAGCTGGCAGCTCTGCCAGCGCCCAGCTTGGGTCATGCCTATCCTGATCACACATTGTATACCAGTCTTAATGTGGACATCATACTTTGGACTTTTGCACCATGAGCTGTCTATGTGCAGTGGTAGTGCCGCCTCTGCCTGTGCCAAACTTGGGGTATGCGTGTTTGAACTCCACCTTGCAAGCCCAGAAGCCCACGGTGACCAGCAACAGAGGGGCCATTCTGCGTACCTTCAATGAAAAGGGCCTGGTCTACATCAGCCAGCTGGCTCTGCAGAACTGCAAGGACCTGCTGCCCATCGTGCAATGGAACCATGAGCACAACATTCGCCTCTTCAGGTATGTTCCAAGCATGGGCAGAACCCTCCTTTGTAAAGCAATGTAGAGGCTCTGTTCAGGCACTCAACATCCAGACATGTCACACTGCAGTTCCTCCTGCAACAAACAGCAAGATGTTACCTTTTTCAGGCTGCCCTTTATGTTCCCCTTCAGGCTGCCCTTTGCATTGCCCCTTAGGCTGCCCTTCAGTCTGCCCTTCAATCTGCCCTCTCATCTGTTCCTCCACCAGTCTGCCTTCAGAGCTGCCCTGTGAGAGCTGTGCTGGTTGTCCAGGCTGAGTAGTGACCTCTGTCCCTGGGGAGACAGTGGCAAGTACAAGCTGGAGGAGTTGCCAGACTTGCCAGAGATAGAAGCAGTCCTGGCAGAAGTGGGCACGCTGGCCAGGCTGTACAAGCAGCGTCTCACCTCCCACCCTTCAGAGTTTGTCAAGATGGCCGCTCAGAAGGATGACATTGTCTGGAAGAGCCTTTTTGATCTGGAAGTCCACTCAAGGGTCGGTTATGCTGCCTCCAGCTGTTGCTTTCATAGCATTGTCTTCTGTACGTTTGCAAGCTGAGCTTGGATTGTTTGGTGCATGCTCAGCGTCTACATTGTACACATGTCACCTTGCTCAGACCTGTCCAGCTGGCTAATGTATCTTGGCTTTCACGTCTGAAACATACAAGGCATTAGAGTTGAGCATGTAGGCACAATCAGCTCTTATCCTCCTTGCACAGTCAGGTGCAAAAGCATGCACAGTCACTGGCCCTCCTCAATTTCATCAGCTTTGTAGGTGTTTGACATGATGGGTTATGAACCGAACATGTGGAATAAGATCAACATCCACATTGGGGGCACCTATGGCAACACTCCTGAAGACAAGCAGGCTACACTGGAGCGCTTTGTCCTGTGAGTCTGCCTGCCCCTCATACTGCATGCATCAATTTTGCAAAATCTATCGTCCTGTGTCACGCTGCCATCTGGTGCAATGTCAGCACATCTTGTCTGACCTGCTCATATGATTAGTTTCACGGCCGCGTTCAATGTTATTTGGGCCATATGCATGCATGCACTTCTGATCAACAAAATTCAGTGGAACAAGGGGAGCATCTTGCCTTCTTGCCCGGGACTGTGACCATTGCCAGCATCAGCATGCATACCTGTGTACCTGCTGAAGTTGTTTGCAAGTTGCTTTGTGGATTTTAGCCTGTCAGAGTTTGGCTTGTTCACATGCAATGTAGGCAGCATATGTGATGACATGGTCAGCTAGCTATAGCTGGGCTGCTATAGTGAGATTGGCTGCAATGTTGCTGCATAGCAACTGTCCAGTCAGCCTGCTTGCGGCCTGATATGACTCGTGCATTGCCTGCAGCAACTTTCAGAGGCTGAGTCCCAATGTGAAGAAGCGATTGGCTGTGGAAAATGACGACAAACCTACTCAGTGGTCCGTTGCTGATCTGCTGCCTCTACATGATAGGTTAGGTGAGCAATGCATACTGATCCTCGCGCCTGGTGATATCTGATGTGCCTCCATAATCCTTCTGTGAAGATATGCAGTGACAGCCAGCATGTTGCCAACAGCAGCATTGTGATGATCAACTGCAGGACACACAGTCATGGTTCTCAAGAAGTTGCCAACATTGCCCTCAACTGACTTATTTATGCTCCCGTCATTGGCAAAAGCTCTGTAGATCAGTGCATGTTAGGAACAGCTTCCTGTAATCAACCGTTTAAAGGGCAAACCATACTATGCAGGTGTCCCCATCACGTTTGACTTCCACCATCACAGGTTCTGTCAAGGGGAACTGACAGAGGAGCAGGCCTTCAAAGCTGCCATAGCCACATGGCCAAAGGGAGTGCGACCTCAGGTCAGACACTGTGCCTACTCTGGCTGCGTCCCAGATTGCATTGTTGAACGGCCGTAGCATTGCACGGGCTCTTTTGAAGCACTTGTGGGCACTTGTGGGCTTGCACCTGTGGCGCATTGGCCACTTCTGCACCGGTGCATGCCTGTGTGGTGAGTGTCAATTCACCAGTGGCGCTACCATGGCGCATCTGTGGGCAGTATCAGCCACACTTTGCAGCGACTGGAATGACAAGGCACATGAAGCTTATGATGATGCTCTTGTCCACTGCAAATGAGCTCACACCTGTGCCTGGTCATACATGGCAAGTCAACATTTTCACATATATGTTCTTTTATAGACACATGCTGCGCAACTGTATGCATGTGCATTTCCTTGTTATGCAACTTGTGTCAGATGTGGTTTTGCATTTTAGGTGCACTGGTCAGAGGAGCCAGAAGATCCAGAGAAGGTCAGGCGCGCACATTCCAAGTACATCAGGGGACCCATGAACCTGCATGGGCATCATGCTGATGTGGACATCATGGTGGAAGCCAAGGCTAAGGAGCTAACAGTGCTTGACTTCAGACACACTGCTCATTTAGATGTGGGCTTGCCTGTAGTGCCCGGGGCTTTGGACACACCAGATCTGGTGAAGGCTGAATACCAGACTGATGTCGACGGCGCTGAAAAGGCAAGGCTGGCAGTGGAAGAGCAGGAGAGGCAGAATGTCATTCTGAGAGCTGAGCAGGCCAAAGCTGCTGAAGCTTCTGGCGCTCACAAGTTTCTGTGATCGTTGTAGCTGCAGTCAGCTGCAAGCATGCACTGTGTTGTGGCCACAGATTTGGTACTGTGTTCTTGCTCATCAAATTGAAATGTTCAGCTTGAGCTTCTGATTTTGGTTAGAATTGCTAGTTACACAAACTCTTTCATGCTGCTATGCACCGTCTAAAGCAAAGGTGGCTCAGCATTTTTGTAAAGTACTACCAATGGTGTATTTACCACAGTGTGACCAGCTCTCCTGTTGAAAGTGTGTTTTCAGTTGTGATACATAGTCGAAACGCCACTGAGCTGCAAATGACTGTGTAGTGCCTGGGTCATTGCATGCATTGAGCTTCTGGGACATCGCATGGCAGCGTTGTGGTGTAAAGTAACTGCTGATCGTGTGCGATGGTTCCAGCACTGTGCACATGTATGCTAGTCTGCACCATGGGTGAATTAATTCATTGACATTGCCTGTGTTCAAGACTCATCAGGGGACTTAACAGACAATAAACAGGAAATCAACGTACAGCAAGCTCTCAATGTTCACGTCGTTCGATAAAGCGCCAGACAACTTGCAGTAGCCATGCTAACGCTGAGTACGTGACTAAATCCACGTGCAACATCGTGGATGCATGACTAAAGCTTCTCGTTGCAACTGCTGAAAAGACTCACGAGAAAGCGGCATCGAACTGCGAATGTCGGGTCAAGCAAGCGCAGGTTGAACCGCAATCCCTCTGTACTTGAGTTGCATCGGATGCTCGTCTGTCGCTGGCAAAGGGCGCTGCCTTTCGTTACTGCTGTCAGCGTTTGGGCCTGATTTTGCCCTGGTGCCCTTCCCGACGCTGCAGGTCGGCTTCGTTTGTCACCAGGCCCGAATCATGCTGTGTGTCATGCGCTTGTGCTGACACACCTGGACATCATTCCTGTGTGTATCGCTCATCTTGTCAACTTACAAGGCTTCTGCGTGACATTCTTTCAGTCGCGCCCTATACGTCCATTTAGGTATACAAGTTGCGGTGGGTCAATCGCAGGTCACCCAGCATACCAGCTACTGGCCTCATTAAAGGTTCCGTTGTTTGGCAAGACTCCCATCAAGATTTGCTCAAAGCAGCTCCACACCCTTCCCTAGTATCGAAATGGCTGTACTGGCTGACCCAAATGGTGTTTTGCAAATGGACGACAACCTTCCAATGCAGCCTTCAGAAAGGTCGCAAGACCTGGGCAACATCGTTCACCTAGAACACCTGAATCTGGAGGTGAGGGACTCATGCTGCCTTCACGGGCGTGACTGGAGTTAGGGTCTTGCAGCTTCTATCAGGGGCTCTGTCTTTCTTATTTTGTACAAGTTTCACTCATAGTAATTCTGAAGGCAGCATGCACTGTGCATCTGACTATGCCATAGTGCTTTTGCTAGGTTCCAGACAGAGCATTGGCAGACATGTTCTACGCAGATGCACTAGGGTTGGCAAGCGATCCTGCCATGCATGGACATCCAAGGGTATCTTGGTACAACATTGGCCGTCAGCAGGTACTTCACATGTGTGCTATTCACTGCTGCACTGGTGCTTCAGCCATTGCTGTTACGGCCATGCATGCTTGTGTCATGCATATGCAGTTTGCATAAGCATCTGTGTCATTGTGATCTAACGCATATCTGACTTCATGCCTGCAAAGCATGCATTCCTTCCTGTGAAGTGCCAAGATGCAGTGCATTATGCTGTGGTCAGCATTGGTGCCATGCCAAAGCAAGATTCTGTCAGGGGATGTGGGCATATTTCACCTCCAACTTCACCACGAGTAGCAAACAACATGGCTGCCTTGCTTCACTGTTGGGCATTACCAGTTACTGTTTGCATGCATTGCAGTTTCACATTGCCAAGGGCAACAAAGCTCAGAGGACCCCTCTTCCTGTCACCCTTGTACTTCCAGACCACAGCAGTCTTCTCAAAAGACTTCAAGATGCTGTCACCAAATTCAAAGGGACTTGTTTTGCATACGATCAGAAGGACAGCCACCACATCACTGTTACAGACCCTTGGGGACAGCTGTTCATTGTTGTAGCTCCTTCAGACGAGTCTGTTTTTGACTGTGGGATCAAAGACATACCTTTACCCTGTGCTCCTGGGACTGCAGCAGCCATTGGAGCCTTTTATGAGCAGGTGTACAAGGTACAACTTGTCTCTCTGAGACTAACTCCTCCATTCCCACTGAGCTTGGGACACAGCATGAGTTGCTACAAACACTCATTTTGCAGAAAAGCTCTATGGTGCCCAGAGCTAATAGCTACCAATCATAGTGGTTGTGTTTTATCAGATTGGATCTGTCTTACATCAAGATTGTTGCTTTACTAACTGACTGACAGCTGATAACACAGGGTCACTTCTTGTTTTCATGCATGCAGGCGAGAGTGGTATACAAGAGTCAAGATGGAGCGAAGCATGCCAGCATTCTATCTGGCCCTGGCACAACAGTTACTTTCATAGAATCTATCCAACACACAGATGCTGCAACAGCTATTGGTGCCTTTGAAGGCTGGCATATTGCCTTCTACTTGGCAGAATTCAGCAGTGTGTTCAACGCTGTCAATGATGCTGGCCTCAATCTCTTGCAACACAAGTACAGCGACAAAGCCCCCACATTGCAGGAGGCGTTGAAATGCAGCCAGTTCAGGATGTCTAGTATCATTGCTTTGACTGATAGCCCTTCCGGTGGGCCTACACAATTCAAAACAGGGGAGACACTGTACAGCTTTGGCCATGAGTTACGCAGCATGTATCATCCCAGGTACCTGCGCAGTCTGATGCCATGAGGATGGTTGTCAAGACATCGCAGATCCAAGCTGCTTGACTGCTGCCCAGACAGTGGTCACCAGGTCTGAAATGCCTTCTTGCAAGATGGGGTGTGCCCCCTGGTCACCATCATGTGCACAGGGACCACTGCATGGCGCCAATGCTACATGTGGGATGTACGTGATGAATCAGTGGAAGTGAATTTGCATGCAGCCTGACCTCTTGTATGCTGCTGCAATTTTGTTTCGAGGATGTCCTGGCTGCATTGTATCTGTCATGACCCTCTGATCAGCACCCTTCACTCAAATGCACTGTGAACACAGCCTCTGAAATATTTATGCATAGCCATGCATCGCGCGGCCCACCAAGTGGCTGCTTGAGGGCATACTCTGTCTTTACATTTCCATGCATTTTGTTTAGGCCTAGCAAATCAATTTGGGGACATGTTTTTGTGTCTGGCCGAGAGTCTGTGGAATGAAATTGGTGCTTTGGCATTTTTGCCTTTGAACAAGCAAACGCCCTAGGGGACCACCTGGGTTTGAGTGGCAATCGTAGTGGTCTCCTTCTGCTTTACCCAGCCGGAACCCCCCCCCCCCGATTGTCTCCAACGGGGGGGCCTGTGGCTTCCATCACGGCTCCTCTCCTTACCAACTTGGTCTCCTGTGGCATCCTGCAGTCGTCAGCTGTTACCGGATGAGATTGGGGCCTGTTTGCAGCTAATGTACGCCGAACTCGACGTCTGTTTGCACGCTTGCAACTTCTGGTCAAAGCACAGTACACTTCACAGTTGATGAAGCTAGGTTGCAACAAGTGTGAACGTACACAGAACGCACTTGCAACCGTACACACACTTTCGTGTTCTTGATGATCTGTCTGGACAAAGCGTCCAACCATTTATTACGTTCAAGCTCGGTCGGCAGTGTTGTGATCGTGAGCTCACGCGTGGCTTTACTTTGCCTGAAGTTTCTGGCTCCGTGCTAGTTCCAGAAGGTGGAAATGGACGTGCGTTCAAGGTGTGTCAGCATACGCATTGGGCTTGCATGCGTGGTGGCATCGACGCTGTTGTCTCGTGCACCTTATGAACATGTGATAACAGCAGCGCTAGCCGTCTTGATATCAATGCATGCATCTAGCTAGTTGTATGGAGCAGCTGAAATTTCACCGCTTGCCCGACGCTTTTAAATGTTTGATCTGCTTGTATAGGAAAGTCGTTTGTCAAAAGTTCCCATGTGTCATCGTGGGCATAGTATCGTTACTTACCTGCATAGTAACAGCCAGTCTGGAAGAACAGGCATCTCTGTTGAATGCTTCGTGGGCTTCCAGCCTGGATTGGCAAGATGCCAATGAAGTCTGCCAGTGGACTGGCATCACTTGCACTGATGCAAGCGTAACGTCAATGTGAGTGACCAAGCAGTCTTGAATATGTGAAATGGTGCTGAACACATGCATTTCATTTGCATTTGCAAATATTGCTGCTTGTCTGGCAGGACATTTCACATGCACTCCAGCTGCTTACAGAAGTGTGTTCACATCCAATATACCACAAAATGTTGAGCCTATACCAAAGCAAGCAGCGTGCATGTGCATCCCTGAGTGCACCACCAACTCTTGTCTGCCTGCAGTAATCTGTCCCAGCTTGGACTGGGTGCTAGTAGCTACCCATATAGCATACAGCAGAACTTGACAGATGCAGATTTTGAAGACTGGAATGTGGTACACAATGCTTGTCATGACTGCTGCACCAATCACTTGACAGTGCTCAGACTGTTGCAGCTAAACATGTCCTATCTTTTCAAAGCTGCCTGGGCATTGTTTCATTATTTCTTAAGTTCGGCTCATGCACAGATGCAATGTGAGCAGCAGCACTGACATTAAAATTGCAATGCCATGCCAGATGCTATTTGCACATTTGCAGGGAGTGGTTACTGCGACATTACCAGCGGCGTGGGGTCAACTGAGTGAGGCTTCTTGGCCAACGCAGAATCACACATTCCCACTGTGCACCAACTCTGACCTGCTTTTCATTAAGCAGGAGTTGCATCACATCAGTTCACATAGCCTTGTCTGAGCATGAATGCTTCAAAGCCGTGATCCTATGCCAACATAGAGAACTGACTTGAATGCCCTCATGTGACTGCATTAAAGCTGTGTAACAGCACATGCAAATGCCAGACACTAAGCACAAACTTGCATAAGCCAGTGCTTGTATGTGTCAACAGTCAGACATCTATGCATGTGGCAAACATGCACTGCAGCTGGTCCTACACATTGTGATGCTGTCCATCACCTTTTTACACTTTATTCTGTTGAACGTCGTGACACATGCTGCAGCTTGTAAGTGTGGACCTGAGTGGCAATCAGTTCAGCGGGATTTTACCAGTCTCCTGGAGTGGCATGTCTGCTTTGACGCACATGAACATCAGCTCCAATGGCCTCAATGGACCGCTGCCGTCATTGTGGAGCAACCTTACTCAGGTGTTTGTGGATCCCATGCAGTGCTGCATACCTGCCTTGCATTTGCCTAGGGCTGTAACGCCCCAAAGGCGTGACTCTATGCAAAGCTGCAGAAGTGACAGCAGCAACGTGTGACTGCAGCAATATGTGACTGCCCAACAATGTGACTGCAACAGCGCTGCGTGATGATACGTGCATATGCCAGGCTCCAACAACCACAAATTCTCAAAAGCCAGTTCGTGTACATGTCAACAGTAAGACACCTATGCATGTGGCAAACATGCACTGCAGCTGGTCCTATGCCTTGTGAGGCTGTCCTTCGATTTGTTACACTTGTATCCTGCTGAACATTTTGATACATGCTGCAGCTTGTAAGTATGGACCTGAGTATCAATCAGTTGAGTGGGAGTTTACCAGACTCCTGGAGTGGCATGTCATCTTTGACTTACGTAAATATCAGCTCCAATGGCCTCAACGGACCACTGCTGTCATCATGGAGCAACCTTACTCAGGTGTTTGTTTGTCCCCTGCAGTGCTGCATACCTGCTGTATACTTGCCCAGGGCTATAACGCCCCAAAGGCATGGTCTTATGCTCACACGGGGAACTGACTCGAATGCCCTCTTGTGACTGCTTTGAAGCTGCGTAGTGATACTGCAGATGTCTGCTTTCTTGCTTTGCTTTCTGTGTGGTGACAACACTCTGCTCCGTCATGTCACTCTCTGAGCATAAGCACACTCTTGCCATACCAGGTTGCAACTATGTTTCCTTCCACGACGTCAGAGAGTAAATGGCCTGTCCAGTCTCTGCAGACATTGTCTGCAAAAGCACAACTAAGTTCTGTATGCTGCTGCAGCTGAAAGTCCTTGATGTCAACACCAACAAGTTGACAGGAGCCCTTCCAGCCTCATGGAGCAACTTGAGTCAGGTGCGCCCTGCTTTCCACCTGACATTCAGAGCCACTTGGCGCATCCACCCTGTGTTTGCAGGCTGTCTAGATATGGTGACCAGACATGATGGTATTGCAGTCTCGGGTTTTGTGATCTTATCCCGGACAATGATTGCTGAAATGATTGGTTGCAACTGCTGTTGCTACTGCATGGTGGCCTGGTGATGTCTTTGCTGGGGCAGTGCCCATGGAGATTGGCCCTCAGGATCGTAAGGCTCAAGCCCTGCCAGTGTTGGCTGAGCGGAGGCGTGTCTGCATGCTCTTTTGCAAAAGGAAGACTTTCTCACCAGCAACGGCTGTCAGGCTTATGTGTAGGTCACCACCTTGAGTTTGGGTGGCAATGAGTTGACTGGGACGCTTCCCGATGGCTGGAGCAGCCTCCAAAATTTGACAAGCTTAAATGCATCCTTCAACAACCTTGACGGTGCCTTGCCATCAAACCGGAGCAGCATGAGACCCATATCAGATCTTGACTTAAGCCATAACAGGTTTCAGGCGTCTCTGCCAGGTTCATGGGCCAGCATGCAAAGTTTGACAAACTTGACACTCAGCTCCAACTTGCTGAATGGGAGCTTGCCAAGCTCTTGGTGCTGCTTTGCTCAGGTGACCGGACCCATTTTCTGTGTTTGTGACGCAGCAAAAGCACTGCAAGTGTATCTGTGTTCTTGTATGGATAGCTGAGGCACTCTTGCCATTGCGTAGGGTTGTCAGTTTACACATGTCATGCATGAGGCAGATGATGTGCTGACCGTGCTCAGTGAATTTTGCAGTGTCACTGTACAACTGAGCCATCATACTTCTGATAATTGGTGGTGCTTATGCAGCTGCTGTCTTTGCAATTGGATACAAACAGCTTGTCCGGCACTCTATCAAGCTCTTTAAACATGTCCAAGGTGCGTCATGGCATTTTGTTCTCAAACATACCATGCATGTTGCGTCATCGCCAGTGTGGCGGCCTGTGTCATAGTCATACAGCAATTGCCCTGTTGTGTCATCAGCCAACCTGGGTAGCCCGGTATGATACTTGGCTCCTCATGAAATTGACGCTGAGAGGTGTATGTTTTTCTTTTATTTTTCTTTCTGTCATCAGCCAAGGCAAAAGTGCTTGTGTGCTCACTGTACTTGAGAAGGCCTGATGTGCAAGCTGATGTGCAGATGGTGGCTGTGGACTTGAGCGGCAACAATCTGACTGGCACACTGCCTGCTGTGTGGCTTGACCTGCCTCAGGTGGGATTTGCTTCTTGTCCTTGCATCCATATGTACACTGATTTATTCCACCACAAGCACTGATGCACATGCCATTGCACCTGCCCCGCCCCGCCCCGCCCCGCCCCGCCCCGCCCCGCCCCGCCCCGCCCCGAGAGGTTGACTGTCACCTTCAATGCTGTGCACAGGAAGGCCACGTGCATTGAGCCACAAGCCAATGAAGAGAAGTGACATGACACTGCACAGCTGCAACCATGATGACTGCATGCCTTGGCACTTCTGCTGCAGGTTCAGTCTATTATCCTGAAAAGCAACCACTTACATGGCGCTCTGCCAGATGTTGGGCCCAATGCAGCCCAGGTAAGCTGCCTTCTGTTGCTTGCCAATCTGAGTTCAGTCTGGGACACTCTGTATACGCGTAGGTATTGGATAGTCCTGTACATAGGTTGCTGAAGCAATATCTCTGTTGGATAAGCAGGCTGCAATTGCTTTTAGCTCTCAGCCCATCAAAGCAATCTGACATCGGCTGCACTTACACAGAAATTACAACTTGATGTTGTGAGCATCTGTGCAGATTTGTGAAGGCTGTTGCTTGCTGCATGCACAGCTATGGCGCTCTTTTTAAGCAAGTGCTCCAGACCTACATAGCAGCACAGTCAACCTTGGTCCATTATTGGAGCCAAGGTAGTTTACCGCAGCCACCCTGTCACGACTGTGTATGCTCCATCTCAGACCAGGCATTTCTGTTGCTGCAGCAGCTACAGATGTTGGACCTGAGCAAAAATACCTTCATTGGTCTGCTGCCGGAAACTTGGAGCGTTATGAGCAAGGTATGGTGACTTTTGAGACGGAAGGCCATCAGTGTCTGCAAGCTGGATGGCCATCTGACGTCTGACTGCTGTAGCAGTCACACTTGCCATGTCACTCACTCACCCACCCATTCACTCGCTCCTCACTCACCCACCCACCCACCCACCCACCCACCCACCCACCCACTGACTCAATCGCACGCCCTCTCACCCACGATTCCACCCATACTTTCACGCAATGTCCTCTCAGGTAAGTGCAGCTTGGACATGGTTCATTGTAAAGTATGGTCAGCCCAGCAACTTCAAGTCAGCACTGATCCTGTGGCACTTTGTTGAACAGCATGGATAGTGACTGTGCTGCACATTCAGATGCAAACCCTGGATGCATCCAGCAATTTGTTGACGGGGCCACTACCAGAGTCTTGGAGCTCCTGGAGACAGGCAAGTGGTCGAACCATACGCATCAAGATCATGTTGACAGCAAACAAAGTGCAGCAGCACCGTAAATGATGCAGCTGTTACTAAGACTTCACGATGATTGACCAGTCACATGAATCAAGGTGTCGATCCTTAGAATGTTGCATGACTGCAGTATTTGCCACTGATTGTGCATTAAGGTTCCACTTTTGTGACATATGTGTTTTGTACAACCTGCAAGCCTTGTATGCAACCTGACATTGTGTTGTGGGGTGTAGATACAAAGTTTCAATTTGGACAGCAACAATGTCACTGGCACGCTGCCAAATAGTTGGGGCGATTGGACTCAGGTGCAGTTGAAATTGCACATAATTTGAATATGCCTTGTTGACATTCGAATTCTTCTTTCTGTCACATGTTTTTCATGCACTCAGGAGCATGATCTGCAGACATGTTGAGAGTTAGTGACAGAGGCCATTTGCCTTGAAATTTCACCCTCAAAGCAGATGCTGCTCAACAATAATGCAGGGCAGCACACATGGTTTTTAGCTGATGTCACTTTCAAATTGTTGCTTTCTGGCAGATAAGCCTGTGTTGCTGTTGTTCAGATGCAAAACCTGGCACTTGTGGATTGCAAATTGACAGGGATTCTACCAGAACCATGGAGCTCTATGTCTCAGGTAGCAACAAATGTCAGCTGACTATGATTGTTGAATGGTGCATCCCATTTCTGCATTCATGTTGTAGTTATGCCAATCAATGATCATGAGTGCACCTGTACTGATCTTGTTGGCTTTAGGGAATGGATAGAACGCGGTCAAGTGCTTCTAATTGGACATGCACATGCAACAAGCTGTTCTCAGTCCCCAACTTCAATTGAAGCTTCTTCTGTTGTGCACCTAAACCTTTGATATCATTGCCACTAACCATTGCCACTACCCATTGATAATCATGCCCAGGCAATGATGAAGCGTAATGCTGAGGGATGCTGTCTAGGCTCGCAGCTTTTTGCCCTTCAAGCCTTCATCTGAGTGTCAGGTTGTAATTCAACACCCAATGACCTGTGCCATCATGCTGCAGATATCTTATTTGGGTCTGCAACGTAACAGACTGACAGGCACGTTGCCAGATGCTTGGAAGTCTTGGTCAAAGGTCAGCCCTGCAGCTGCAGCTCATTGCCAATGTGCATCAGTCTAAGGCCTTGTTCAAGGGTCAGTGCATCTATTGACATCTGTTGACACTTCCATGGACAATTCTGTGCTCCAAAAGAATGTGTTGGAAGTTGTGCAAGTGTCATCCAGGCCAGTACTCATCATCTCTGATCAGTAGTGAGTGGTTGCTTGTTACAAGAGTCCAGCACAGTGATGTTGGCATCAATCAGTGCCTTCAAGTGGCTGCTCTTGCTGCAGATGCCTTAGACTGCATCTACACTTAATGTTGGCAGCATCACGATTATGCAAGCACATATTCTATCTTCTGCAAATTGTTATCAATGCGGACTGAGGTGTTGGTGGCTACAGGTCACATTATTACACTTACCCAACAATAGTCTATGGGGACCACTTCCCACGTCTTGGAGCCATATGAGTCTGGTATGTTTCAGAAGCCAGGCTGCCAGTTTTGCTGTGTGCATTGGCACATGAATGAGGTGTCTGATCTGGGGCTTGGTTTCAGCACATGGCTGTTGGGTGACATACAACAGCATTATTAGTCTTGCTGGCTTCACACTGACACCTCACTGCCTTTGGAAACGGCAGGTGCCAAAACATTTGAGTTGATAGCCTTAAGAGATCATGCTCCATGCTGCGTTCAGGTGCAGACCATGGACCTATCAGACAACAGATTGTCTGGCTCAATTCCCACTGAATGGGGGGAGAATTGGACAGATGTAAGATTTAGGTCTCTCATCTCAGGGGCAACTATCATCTTCATCTCTCCCCTGCGCCTTGTTAGCCCTGCATTGTCCATGCCGTTACCCCTGGCCTTGCGTTTCTACACCATACAAGTGCTCCCTTCCATTCTTTAGGCCAAATTTTTGGAGTCTACAAGGTGCACATGGGGAGGAAAGGGGGGGGCCAAGATCTTTTTCTGTGCAGGACACGTCTCATTAGTACCTGTTGTGCAATTGGCCCAACTTTGCGTGCATGCATCATATGCTGCACAGCACATGCCAAAGGTGCTGTTGATGTCGCTTCTGTCAATCAAACGATGTAAATCAGGCGCATGCTGCAATTTTGGCAGTGCATGCGATTGTGCATGTACGGTGCAATGCAGGAGCCAGCTGCTGAGATTGTGTGAATCCTGATCTTGACAGCAAAGCAACTATGTTCATCGATCTGAGTAAACGTGGAGATACATTTGCAGGTCCAGCACATATACATGGCAGGAAACAACTTGACCGGGTTCCCACCGGAATCCTGGGGCAACTTTAGCGAGGTACCACTTTTTGTTTAACACCGAACAATCAGAGTAGACCTGCAGCCATGTGGCACAAACCGTCATGCAGTAAGTGGTCATCAAGTATTCATGCTTCTGTTTGATCACTAACCTGGCATTTGGGAACATCAAAGCAAAGCCTTCTGTGATGTAACATGAGTTTGTTGGTGCAGCTGTTGGTACTGGAACTCCAGAACAACAGCCTGACAGGCAGTGTACCTAAGTCATGGGGATCCATGGGGAGTTTAGGATATATGGACATGAGCAGGAATAACATCACAGGTTCCTTGCCAAGTTGGGACTCGGTAAGAGCTAGCAGTTACTTGCTGTATTCAATGCATGCTTGTGTGATGTTGCTGCAACCATATGCATCTGCCAGTGCAAGTGCCCCTGCAATGATGATGGGTCAAAGTGAAATATGATGTAATGCATTACACTCAGCCAATGCGCCGAGTCTGAACAGCATAACGAAACTTTGTGACCTGTTATCATGCCAAGATGACAATTTTCACTTGCTGACATTACTTCCGGCCATCCTGTTGTTCCTAATCCTGCCAAACACAATGTGTGATCTGCAGTTGGTATATCTAGACATGAGCAACAATGCTTTGGATGGTGGGCTGCCAAGCTCATGGGGCTACGTGGTACCTCAAAAAGCTGGCATTTTGCTTGAATACATGCAAGTTGGGCACCTGCAGTGATCACGTGCAGTCATGACCTGTATGTAAATCTCAGGGACAAGCTATTTTCCTCTCGTTACAGCAAACTTTTGATGAATGGCATTCCTATTGCTTTTGAACAGGTGCAATATGTGGACTTGCACAACAATCACTTGTCAGGGCCCCTGCCCGATTCTTGGGCTTACATGACCACTGCAGTCTTCTTGAGCTTGAGCTACAATTCACTCACCGGCTCTTTGCCAAGCAACTGGTCAACCTTATACGAGGTGTGCATCTGCCCCTTCTTGGTTGTCTTGTGCCGCTGCTGTGGGTGCGCTAGTCTCTCAATCAAATGCATGCAAGACAGGTGACACCGTTTGGCAGGCATAGCCTCAAGCATGGAGAGTGTGGGTGGCTTGTGGCAGAACCACTTCAGCTGCGACTATGCACACCTGCTGTTGCACCACCATAAGACTCTTTAGGCTTGGCATGCATGTATACAGTTGACACGGCAGTGCAAAACAGGCTGTGAACTGCTGATCATGAGACTAGCTGCACTGAGCTTGTGCTGACACTATGCAGATAGCCTACCTTCAGCTCAACTCAAATCAGCTGACAGGCAGCCTGCCAGGCATGCGGCAAGCAATGGCAAGCCTGCAATACATGGATTTGAGCAGGAACTCTCTCAAAGGCACTTTTGTCTCAGCTACACTCCCCAGCAACCTCTCATACTTGGATTTGTCATACAACAAGATGATTGGTGCACTTCCAAACACGCTTTCCCAAAACCTATCGGTGCTCAATCTCACCCACAATGGCTTTGTGCAAAGCTTGCCAGCACAGTGGAGCGCTTCAACAACCATTGCTGTGATTCAGCTTGACAGCAACCCCATCACAGGCAAGCTACCAAAGTCAT
>JAABUK010006551.1_pt1 | contig 17308 bp, 15 predicted proteins | sample 5559141 | NCBI WGS metagenome assembly JAABUK01 (sample SAMN10711869, study PRJNA513367) | rock metagenome | isolation source: Antarctica rocks | place: Antarctica: Victoria Land, Pudding Butte nord | collected 2016-01-03 | reverse complement strand
TACCCGACCCGATCGGGGGGTCACCGGCGGTGCACGAGTCGGTCGTCGCCGCCGTCGCCCAGCAGGCATCGGCCATCGCCGCAGCGTTCAGCGCAGCCGGGTCAGCTCCACCGTGACGCCGAGGGACCGGGCCGGCGGGCCGTGGTAGACGCCGGACAGCGGGCGCACGTCGGCGTAGTCGCGGCCCCGGGCGACAACGACGTGCCGCTCGCCCACCGGCGTCAGGCTGGTCGGATCGACCGCGATCCAGTCGCCGGCCCAGAACTCGACCCAGGCGTGGCTCTCGCCGCTGGTGCTGACGCCGACCGCGACCGCGTCGGTGCGGTCGGCCGGGAAGAGGTAGCCCGACACATAACGGGCCGGCAGGCCCATCGCCCGGAGCACGGCCAGCGTCAGGTGGGCGAAGTCCTGGCAGACGCCCTTGCCCTCTGCCCGGGCCTCCGCCGACGTTGTGTGCACCCCGGTCGCCCCGCGCTGGTACTCCAGCTGATCGTGCGCCCAGGCCGCTGCCTGCCGGCCGGCGGCGGCCGGCGGTAGGCCGGCCGCGAAGTCGGCAGCCCTTGCGGCCACCTCCGGCTCCGCGCTGACATAGCGGGATGCGATCAGCAGCTCGGCATAGCGATCGACCACCGCCGGTGCGGTGACGGCTTCCCAGCCGGCCGGCGCCGGCGACGCCGGCGCGGCGCTGGTCTCCACGACGGAAAATGCGGTCACCACCAGCTCGGTGTGCCGGACATGGACGTCGAACGCGTCGACCATCGTGCCCCAGTAGTCGACATAGCGCATCGGTCGCGTCCCGGGCGTCACGTCGAGGCGCGACTCCAGCGTCTGCTGCCCGCGCGAGGACGCCGGGGTCATCCGCGCCTCGTTGTACGACGCCCGCACCGCAGTCGAGTACTGGTAGCCCGTGCGGTGGCGGACGGCGATCCGCCAGCCGATGGGCGATGGCGTCATCGGAGCGACTCCTCCAGGCTCCAGCCGATCGCCGTGGAACCGGCGAAGAATCGGCGGCTGACCGCGTCGCTGACCTGCGACATCACCGTCTGCAGGTCGTGCAGCCGCTGCGGCAGGTCCTCGAACACCGATTCGGTCGGCAGGAATTCCAGATCGGTGCGGGTGCGACCGATGGCCCGGCGGGCGTCGTTGCCGGCGCCGAGCCGGCCCGCGCTCGGGTCGAGCCGGGTCAGGGCCTCCTCGCCGACCACGAGCGCGTGGAACACCGACCGCGGGAAAAGCCGGTCCAGCAGCAGAAATTCCAGCACCAGCTGAGGCTCGACCGCGCGCTGGTAGGTCCGCAGATAGGCTTCGTGGGCTGAGCACGCGCGCAGCGTGGCGATCCAGCCGTCGTCGGGAGCCGGCGTGCTGACGGTTGCGGCAAGCAGGCGGGCTGTCATGTCGACGCGCTCGACGTTGCGCCCCAGGACGAGGAAGTCGAAGCCGTGGTCGCGGCTCATGGTCGCGTCGGCGTGCCCGGCCAGCATGGCGGCGCGGTGGCGTACGTAGGAGAAGAACGGAGCCGGCCCGAACGCCCGGGCGACCTCGATCCGCTGAGGAAGCTCGTGGTGGACGGTGTTGAGACACTCCCAGAGGTCGGCCGACAGCGACTCGCGGACGCCACGGGCGTTCTGGCGGGCGGCAAGCAGGGCCCCGACGATGGAGCTCGGATTCTCGGCCCGATAGCCCAGCAGCTCCAAGATCTCGCGGATGTCCTGCGGCGGGTCGTCCTCCACGCCCATCACCGCCGCCAGCACCCGGCAGGTCTCGGCCTCGTCGATCGCGGGGTCCTCGATGACCTGGTGGAAGTGGACGTCGAGGAGCCGGGCGGTGTCCTCGGCGCGCTCGACATTGCGGCCGACCCAGAACAACGCCTCGGCGACGCGGCTCAGCACGGGCCGGCCTGCTGCTGCTGTTGGGGCTGGTCGGAGGTCGGCCCGAGATCCGGCGCGCTGGCCCGCACCGCCGGGGCGTGCAGCGCGATCGGCCAGGACGGCTCGGCCGGGCGGTCGGAACGGTCAGGCCGGTCGGGGCGCGAGGTGAGCACCCAGGTGTCCTTCGAACCGCCGCCCTGGCTGGAATTGACCACCAGACTGCCTTCCCGCAGGGCCACTCGGGTCAGCCCGCCGGGGACGACGCGCACCTGCCGGCCGTCGTTGATGGCGAAGGGGCGCAGGTCGACATGGCGGGGCGCCAACCGGTCGCCGTCCAGGGACGGCGACGTCGACAGCGCCAGCACCTCCTGGGCGATCCAGCCGCGCGGATTGGCCACCACCTCGGCGCGGGTCGCGGCTAGCTCCTCGTCGGTGGCTTGGGGGCCGATCGAGATGCCGTACCCCCCGGAGCCGTCGACCGGCTTGAGCACGATCTGGTCGATCCGGACGAGGCATTCGGCCAATACGTCGGGCTCGTCCAGCCGGTACGTCACGACATTGGGCAGGATCGGCTTCTCCCCGAGGTAGTACTCGATGAGCGCCGGCACGTAGGTGTAGGTCAGCTTGTCATCGGCCACGCCGTTGCCGACCGCATTGGCCAGAGAGACGTGGCCGGCGCGGGCGGCGTTGAGGATGCCGGGGCAGCCCACCACCGACTCCGAGCGGAAGTGGACCGGGTCGAGGTAGTCGTCGTCCACCCGCCGGTAGACGACATCGACCCGGCACTCCCCGCTGGTGGTCCGCATATAGAGCACGTTGTCCCGGCAGAACAGGTCGCGGCCCTCGACCAGCTCGATCCCCATCTTGCGGGCCAGAAAGGCGTGCTCGAAATAGGCGGAGTTGTGCACGCCGGGCGTCAGCAGCACGACGGTCGGATCGTCGACGCCGGCCGGCACGGCCGCCCGCAGCGCCTCCAGCAGCAAGGCGACGTGGCCGGCCACCGGCTGCACCTGCTGCTCGAGGAACAGGCCCGGAAAGACCCGCGCCATGGTGCGCCGATTCTCGACCACGTAGGAGATGCCCGACGGCACGCGCAGGTTGTCCTCCAGTACGCGCAGCGTGCCCTCGCCGTCGCGGACCAGATCGATGCCGGCCAGGTGCACGCGGACGCCGTTGGCCGGCTCCAGCCCGGTCGCAGCCCGGTGGAAGTTCGTCGACGTCGAAATCAGCGAATAGGGCACGATCCCGTCGGCCAGCACGGTGCGCGAGCCGTACACGTCGGCAAGGAAGGCCTCCAGGGCGCGGACCCGCTGGATCACCCCCGCCTCGATCAGCTCCCACTCGGCCGTCGGGATCAGCCGCGGGATCAGGTCGAGGGGAAAGATCCATTCCTGGCCGGCGTGGGAAAAGGTAATGCCCTGGTCGCGCAGGCTGCGGTCGAGGACGGCCACCCGCTCCTCGAGATCTCCGCTGGAGAGCAGTTGCAGGGCGTCGTACAGCGCTTTGGTGTGCGGATGTGGCGCGCCGTCGCGGGCGAACATCTCGTCGTAGGCCACGCTTCGGTAGCCGTCGAACAGGCTTCCCATGCGGCACTTCGTACCAGACACCTGTTACGGCCGGAATTCGTAACTCCTCGGAAACAACAGGAAGGCAGCATCCCCCCATGAGCTCGGTACGCCATCTGCGGGTCGGTTGCGAGTTCGTCTACGACGCCGGGATCGAGACGCCTGCGGTCTTCCAGGTGCAGCCGCACGAGTCGGGGCCCGCGACAATCCTGAGCCAGTCGTGGCAAACGACCCCTGAGTTGCGGCGGCACGGCTACACCGATGTCTACGGCAACAGCTGCCAGCGACTCGACCTGCCGGCGGGGCTGTCCAGCGCGCACTTCGAGGCCACCGTCGCGGTCCCGGACGAGACCGAGGAGGTCGACTTCGACGCACCGGAGACACCGGTCAGTGAATTGCCTGACGACGCCTTGCTTTACACCCTGCCCAGTCGCTACGTCCTGCCCGACGTGCTCGGCGACCAGGCCTGGCAGCTTTTCAGCGCACTGAAGCCGGGATACGGTCGGGTGCGCTCGATCGTGGACCACGTCAACGACAGCCTGCAATTCCGCTACGGCTCGAGCTCGCCGCTCACCACGGCCGCCGACGTGAACGCGGCCGGCGTCGGGGTCTGCCGCGATTACGCCCACCTGGCGATCAGCTTCTGCCGCGCGCTGAACATCCCGGCGCGCTATGTCTTCGGCTATCTGCCCGACATCGACGTCGAACCGCTGCCGCATCCGATGGATTTTGCTGCCTGGATGGAAGTCTGGCTGGGTGACCGGTGGTGGACCTTTGACCCGCGCAACAAGGTGCCCCGCAAGGGCCGCGTGGTGATCGGCCGGGGCCGCGACGCCCTGGACGTGGCGATGGTGACCACGTACGGCTCGCCGGCACTCAAGTCGATGACGGTCATCGCCGAGGAGATCCAAGGGGTTTCATGACGCATAACGCACGTGCCCAGCTCGACCGGCCGTTACTGGATGCGTCCGGCCTCGATCTGGACAGTGCGCAGCAGGTGACCTACGTATTGCGCCAGCGATTCCGCTACGACTACGACGGGCCGGCCTACAACCTCGACCACAAGCTGGTCGTGATCCCGCGGGCCCGCCACGGCAGTCTGCGCCGGCGCTTGCACACGGTGTCGGTCTCTGCACCGGAGGCGCGGGTGCGTAGCGGCCGGGACGGGCACGGAAACCTGGTCGTGCGGGTGAGCGTCGATGTGGTGGACGCCTCCGTTTCCTTCACCGTGGCCGCCGTGGTGGAGCGGAAGGGCGCGCCGGCCGATGCGGTCCTGCCGGCCTCCGCGCTGACCGACCCGCGATGGCTGCGGCCAACCCGGCTGACCGCCGCCGACGACGCGATCCGGTCGCTCGCCGTGGCCGCCCGGGCGGCTGATCCGCTGGACTTCGCCGCCGGCCTCTGCCAGCAGGTCCGGGTCGCCATGCCCTATGAATACGGCGTCACGAGCCATGTGACCACCGCCGCCGAGGCGCTGGCCCTGGGGCGGGGCGTCTGCCAGGACCATGCTCATGTGGCGCTGGCTGCGTGTCGGACGGCCGGGGTGCCGTCGCGGTACGTGTCTGGGCACCTCCTCGGCGACAGCGGCACGCACGCCTGGATCGAGGTCGCGGTCGGTGACGGCGACGGCGCCCGGGCGGTTGCCTTCGACCCCTGCAACGGCTGCCGGGCCGGTGCCCGTCACCTGCCGGTCGCGACCGGGCGCGACTACGCCGACGTGGCTCCCACGTCGGGCTCCTATGACGGCGAGGCCCGCGGGTGGCTCACCGCCGATAAGCAGCTGGGCGTCACCCTCGCGGCCTGAGCCGCGCCCTTCCCGCCCGCTTGGTCTTCCCGTGAGCAGTGAGGATGTGGCGATTCGGCGTACTAAATCCCTACGGTGAGTCACACTAAAACTACGGAGAGTGCCTTACTCTACTCACTAAGCGCTGCCAGCTTCTCTCCGCGCGGGTGGAGCAAGGAGTGGCCGCGACATGGCCCCAGCCCGCCACCGTCATCGCACCCGTCATCGTTTGGCCCTGCCGCTGAGCCTGCTGCTGGTGCTCAGCTGGGCCGTAGCGGCGTCCAGCCCAGCCACCGCCGCTGCCGGCAGCGCGACCGCCACCGCCCCCGCCGGGATAACGGTCGACGGGAAGAACTTGCTGCGGGACGGGCACGCCTTCACCCCGCTCGGCTTCAGCCTGGTGGGCTTGCTGACCCCCCCGGGGTGCCGCAAGGGCAATGCCGGCGCGCACCACCTGAACCAAACCGAGATGAACGTCGCCAAGAAAGGCTGGCACGCCAACACCCTGCGATTCCAGGTTTCCTACACCGGACTGACGGGCTACGACGCGGCCGAGCGGGCGCAATACCTGAGCCAGATCAAGGCCGCAGTGGAGCTGGCCCGTACGCCGGGCAACGACTTCGCCGTGATCCTCTCCCTGCAAGATCAGCCGATCAGCTGCGGGACGAGTCGGGTGTTGCCACCGGTAGGTGCTTTGGGCGTATGGAGGACACTGGCCGGTGTCTTCAACAACTGGCCTTACGTCATGTTCGAGTTGTGGAACGAGCCCGACAACGACGCGGCGTCGGGACGGCTGAGCCGCTCCGATCCGCTGTACGCGCAGCGGCAGAGCTGGCCCGACTGGCTTGACGGGCGCTCGACCGCTATCGCGCCGAATCGGACCAAGGCGCCGCACTGGGCGCCGTACATCCCGACTGGTCATCAGCAGCTGGTCAATGCGATCCGCGCCACCGGCGCCAAGAATGTCGTGATGGCCGACGGTGCCGCCAAGGGCGAGCACCTGGACGGCCTGCCGCTACTCAGCGATCCGCTCGCCAACGACCAGATCGCCTATGCCACGCACATGTATTACTTCCAGACCGGTCGGGCCGACTGGGACCACCGGTTCGGATACCTGGCGGCCACGAAGCCGGTCATCATGACGGAGTGGGATTTCGACTGCAGCGGCGCTAAAGCGGCGCGTCAACGGGCTACCGCACCGGAGTTCCTGGCGTACCTGACCGAGAAGCACGTCGGCATGACGGCGTGGAGCCTGGACGTCATGGACACGCTGATCTCGGACTGGAACTACACGCCGACCAGCGCGACGAACTGCCGGGAGAAGTCAGGTGGGCTGACGGTCAAGAACTACTTTGCGAGCTTCGCGGGCGCGTCGCAGGCGTAGCGTCCGGCGTGCGATCTTGGCCACCAGGTGCTCGAGGAGGTTCCGCGCGACCGCGACTCGGGCCAGCAGGTCGGCCGCGATGCCGTGCAGTGCACCGTCAACTTCACGGTGAGCATGTGTAGCGGGACCTTCCTGCTCGCAGGCAAGGGCACGCTGACCATTGCCGGTGTGCTGGGCCGGACGAATGCCTCCCTTGCGGTCACCGGCGGCACGGGCCACTTCCAGAACGCCCGCGGTCAGTTCATCGTGGGGTCCGGGTCGGGCGCCAACACCAACCTGAGCTTCCATCTCCTGCCCTGACTCCTGCTGCCAGTCACTCGACTTCGCCCGGCGGCGACTGCGTTGACCGACACGCACCGCCCCGCTAGGGGCGCACTCCGCCGTCGACCGTCGCATGGCGGGACTGCTGGTCCGGCAGCTCGACGGCGACCGCCGCGGGCCGGTTGTGGGAAGGTCGGTAGCCCCCGGCGTAGCCGTAGCCGTACCCGTATCCGCCCCCGCGCCGTGGTGCCCGGTTGAGCACAACACCGAGCGGGGCAGCCCCGACGTTGCGCAGGGCCTCGGCGGCGGCGGTGAGCTGGTCGCGTTTGGTGTGGCCGTGGCGGGCGACGACGAGCGCCCCGTCGCAACGCGATGCCAGCACGGCTGCGTCGGTGACGGGGAGCAGCGGCGGGGCGTCCAGGATGACGATGTCCGAGGCGTTGGTCAGCGTGGCGATCAGCTCACCCATTTGCCGCGACCCGAGCAGCTCCGACGGATTCGGCGGGATAGGGCCGCTCGGTACGACCTGCAGGCGCTGACGGCCCCAAGTCTGGGTGACGTCGGCGAGGGTGGCCTGTCCCAGCAGGACGCTGGTGATGCCGGCGGCACCTTCGATGCCGAGGTAGTCCGCGATCCGCGGCCGGCGCAGGTCGGCCTCCACCAGGATGACCCGGGCACCGGACTCGGCCAGCGCGATGGCGAGATTGCACGCGGTGGTCGTCTTGCCCTCGTCCGGGACGGCGCTGGTGATGACCAGGGCGCGGGTCGCCTTGTCGACGCCCAGGAACTGCAGATTGGTCCGAATCTGGCGGTAGGACTCGGCGCGACCGCTCTGGTCCTCACTCGTAGCCAGCAGCAGCGGACTCTCCTTGGCGTGCGGGTCCTCCGGTACGACGCCCAGCACCGGCGCCCCGCTTAGCTCCTTCGCCTCAGCCGGCGACTTGACCGTGGTATCGAGGGTGTCCCGCAATACGGCCGCGCCGATGCCCAGTGCCAGGCCGATCAGCACGCCCAAGGCCAGGTTGACCGGCGGGCGTGGTGACACCGGCGTCGCCGGCTGCGTGGCCGCCTTGACGACCGTTGCCTTGACTAGCGGGGTGGTGGACCCGGTGGGCGTCTCGAGCTGGCTGACGACCGAGGTAAACTGCTGCGCAACCGCGTTGGCAATGTCTCGGGCCCGAGCCGGGTCCGTGTCGGTGACGGCGACCTGGAGTAGCACCGTGTCCAGCGGGTTGGTCGTCGAGATCTGGCTGGCCACCTGATCGGCCGTCATGCGCAGCCCAAGCTTGGCGATGACAGGCTGCACGACCGGCGGGGTGTTGACGATGTCGGCGTAGGACTTGACGCGCTGTGCGGTGAACTGGCCACCCTGATTCGCGCCGCTGATGTCGTTGGTGGGGTTGCCGGCGGAGATGAACAGCTGCGCCTGCGCCTGATACTTCGGGGTGGCAAGCACTGTTGCAGCCACGGCTGCACCCAGACAAAGCAGGACGCACAGCGCGATCAGGCGCCAGCGCTTGCGGAGGATGCGGCCGTATTGGGTCAGTTCCACGTAGTACCCCTCGGTTCGTCGCGCTCTGTCATGTTGACAGTACGCGGCGTGAACTGGCTTGGTGGGTGGCTTAAGGTCTCCATCCGCTGTGCCGATGCAGGAGGGACCACATGACGGCGTTCCGGCGCCGACGCTGACCGCAAGCAGAGGAGTTCACCGTGTATCTACGACGTCCAGTAGCAGTACTGATGGGCGCGACCATCGCCTTCGGCGGGATCTCACTCACCGCCTCTGCCGATGCCAAGACGGGTTGTCCGAAGGACAAGGGCAACGGCCATGGCAATCAGTACCCGCCCGGCCAGTGCAAGCTCATGACCTCGGCGTCTGCCGTTCGACAGGGCCAGTCCCTGACGATCTCCGGCGACGGCTTTACGCCCGGCACGACCGTCTCCTTCCTGATGGACGGGGTCGTCATTGGAACGGCGATCGCCGACCCAACTGGGCATGTCTCGCTTACCTTCACGGTGCCCATGGGGACCAGCGTCGGCCGACACTCGCTGAGCATGTCCGGGGGTGGCCGGCTCTTGACCGGCGGCGTCACGGTGCTTTCCGCCAGCACTCAGGGGTCGGTGCTCCCCAGCGGCACCCAGGCAGGTGCCACCCAGGCAGGTGCCTCGGCCGGGAGCCAGTTCAGCGGTGGGGGCTCCAGCCTCGCCACCACTGGCGCGGGTGAGCTGACACCCCTCGCCGGAGGCGGGGCTGCCCTGGTTGGCCTCGGCGCGATGACGATGCTTGCTGCCCGCCGGCGCCGCGAGAAGTCGGTGCTGAGCTGACTCGTCAGCCGATCAGCAGTCGCCACCGCAGGCTCGGACGACCGGGCCTGCGGTGGGCTGTGTTCGGGTTGCCGCTGCTCCTGCTGTGCTATGTCGTTGGCTGGCTGGCAGTTACCGGTGAGTCAGCTAAGTCCCACCTGACCGCCGCCCGGAATGGTGTCTCTGCCTTGCAGGCAGCAGTCCTCGCCGGCGACCACCCGGCGGCCCACCGGCTGCTGGCCGGCGTGCAGACCGACGCGTCGATCGCCCACCGCCGCACCTCTGGCCCGCTGTGGCGGGCTGTCTCTCACGTTCCGCTCGTCGGCTCGACCGTCACGGCCGCCAGCGGGGTTGCCGCCGTGGTGGACCAGCTGGCGCGAGGTCCCCTGCCGACCGTCGTCGCCGGCGCGGCTTCGCTCAGTCCGGCTGCACTCCACCCGGCGGGCGGCGGCATAAACCTCGCTGCGCTGGTGGCGGCCCAAGAGCCGTTAACGCGGGCGCTGACCGGCGTGCAGGATTCATCTCGGCAGCTCGATGCGCTTCCGCACGTCACCCGTGTCGGCACAATCGACACGGCGCGCACCGCCCTTGCCCAGCAGCTATCGCAACTTGCGTCGACTTTGCGTAGCGCCGACCTCGCCGCCCGCCTGCTTCCCCCGATGTTGGGGGCCGCCGGCACGCGGACCTACTTTGTCGCATTTCAGACCAACGCCGAGGCTCGCGGCACAGGCGGTCTGGTGGGTGGCTACGCGATCCTGCGGGCCGACCACGGCGCGCTGCGCATGGCCTCTATGGGAGACAACACTCAGCTCGGCGACCGCACGACGCCGGCGATCGACCTGGGTCGCGATTTCACCGATCGATACGCGCAGTACGGCAGCACCACCCATTGGAACAACTCCAACATGAGCCCGCACTTCCCCAGCGCCGCGTCGATCTGGCTGGCGATGTGGCAGAAGCGCACGGGCCAGCGGCTGGACGGCGCGATGGCCACCGACCCCGTTGCGCTGTCGCACTTGCTTGCAGCAACCGGCCCCGTGCGCCTGCCGTCCGGCGAGGCCATCACCGCCGGCAACGTGGTCCGCCTCGCCGAGTCGACGTCGTACTCGCGCTTTGCAGACGACAACAACGCCCGCAAGGCCTACCTGCAAGTGGTAGCTAAGGCTTCGCTGGAGCGCGTGCTCTCAGCACCGGCAAGCCGATCCCTGCTCGGTGCGCTGGGGAAGTCGGCCGGCGAGGGGCGGCTGCTGATGTTCAGTGCCCACCCAGCCGAGCAGGCACTGCTCGCGGGTACGTCGCTAGCCGGAGTGCTGCCGATCACCCCGCGGCCGTTCGCCGAGGTGGTGGTGAACAACGCCGGCGGCAACAAGCTCGATTACTACCTCGGCCGGGAGGTTACCTATACGGCCGGCGCCTGTGGCTCGGCCCGGCGGGCGTCGTCGGTCGTGGTCAAGCTGACGAACAATGCGCCGACGTCCGGCTTGACGTCGTATGCCGGGGGGCGGCTCGACGGCGAACTCGGGCAGGCGCCCGGCAGCCAGCGACTCCTCGTCTCGCTCTACGCGACCGAAGGCGCCGAGCTAACGTCGCTGACCTTCAACGGGCGCGCTGGCGGTGCGGCGGTGGAGACGGAGCGACGTCACCCCGTCTATTCAGTCGACGTCAACATCCCGGCCGGCGCAGCGTCGACGCTGCAGTTCCACCTCAGCGAGCCGTCGGTACGTGGTGGTGCACTCTTCAGCCGGCAGCCGCTCGTGCGCCCGATGACCGTTCACTCGACCGTCACGGCCTGCGGGTAGCGATCTACCCACCGAGACTGCTCTGCCTCCCCTCCTTCAACCGGGCCCGCGCCTCCGCGACCGGGTTGGGGACCAGCGATCTGGCGACCGAACGCAGTGAGTCCTGAGCCCCCGCCGCGGGACGGCGGCCGAGCACCTCATTGCGCGCGCGGGCGTACTCTCGCACGCTTCTGGCGCGGGCCTGGTGGGACTTCCCGCCATGCAGAAAGTTGACGTCAAATGCCAGTGGCTCGGGGTGGGAGCCGGCGGAAACCAGTTGCAAGAACAGCCGGTAGTCCGCCGCCACGCTGTATCGAGTATCGAAGCCGCCATGGCGGGCCAACGCTGCCCTGGAGGTGATGACCGCCTGGTGGCACGGGGTGTAGGTGCCCAGCAGAAGCTGAGCGGCAGAATAGTCCGCGGCCGGCTTCACCCGCAGCAGCGTTCCGGTCGAGTCACGGACGTTGGTGTTCCCGAGCACCCACTCCGACCCGTCGGCGACCCCGCCAAGCAGATCAATGAGGGACGTGAGTGAAGTCGGGGAGGTTGACGAGTCTCCGGCATTCAGAAACCACACCCAGCGGCCAGCGGCCATCATGACGCCCTTGTTCATGGCGGCGTAGATGCCGTTGTCCGGCTGCCGTAACCAGCGCAGCGACGGCAGGCGCTGACGGAAGCGGTCCTGCAGCCGCTCGGACTCCGCCCAGATGGTGTCGTCGCCCTCAATGACGACGACCTCGACCCGGTGATCCAACTGGCCGAGACTTGCGAGTGTCCGCTCCAGGCCAGCGAAGTCCCGGCGCACAACCGTCACGATCGACAGCGCCAGGTGGTGAACGCCACCGAATGCCGCCCAACCCAGCGCCGCCATGTCAGCGGCTCCGTGTTGGGATCAGGTAACCGGCTGCGTTGCCCACGTCAAAGAGACCGCGTCCGGCTGCCCGTCGGGACAGCGAGGCACCACCGTAGATCAGCCACAGCAGGCCGCTGCCGAGGCGGAGACACTTCCTGGCTGCGTTGAGGCGACTGAATCCCTGCAGTTGGCGGTATCGCTTGCCGGCGCTGCGTCCAGCGACCAGGCGACCTAGCGCCGTGACTCGACACGGGTCAACGGTCTCTACGGCCCGCGCTGCGGCGGCATAATAAATCGTGGCCCCATGCGCACGCGCACGCCGGAAGAAGTCGGTATCCTCGCCGCCCGTCCGGTCGAATCGCGTGTCGAACTGCAACCCGGTCCGCGCCAGAAAGTCGGTGCGTATCAGCGTGTTTCCGCTGTACCCCTCGCCCAGATGTGGGCCGCTGGCTTCTGGGCGCTTGGGTCGTATGTGGGAAGCGTCTGCCCATCCCCGGCCCGGGACAACAGAATCGACCGGACCGAGCACGACCGTGGCGCCGCTCTGAGCGGCTGCGGTGAGCAGGGAAGTCAACCATCCGTCGGAAGGCAGTTGGTCGTCATCGAAGAACACGACGGCTTCGTAGTCGGACAGGGACCGCAGGCCGGCGTTGCGCGCTGAGGCGTATCCGACATGTGGTTCGTGCACCAGGTCGTCGGTGTCGAGCAGCGAAGCGCGGAGGGCGCCGGGCACGAAGGTCGCATTGACCACCACGCGGAGCTTCGACGGACCTGCCTGCTGCCGCATCGCACGCAGCAATGGTGCGAGGTCTCGTGTCCCCGTCGTCGTCAGAATGACAAGAGTCGACGCACGCGACGGGGCTGCGCCCTCAGGCATACGCAGGACTCCTGCTGATACGCAGCGCGCATGGAATCAGCTGGGTCACAGCCACCGCAACCGCTGAAGCGAGGACCGGTCCAGCGCTTCCGACCACCGAAATGAGGAATACCGACAGCGGTAAATTTAGTACCAGCATGAGCGCCACCAGGAACGCCTGAAACCGCAATTCGTCCGGCCTGGTCAGGAACATGCCGCCAGGCATGTGAAGAGTCTGGACCAGCAGGAGGGCGCCGAACGCAAACCACAACAGACTGATGTGGGCGTGGGTACCTGACCAGAACGAGGTCGAGCGTGGCCCGGCCACCACGAGCGAGACGGCAGCAATGGCGCCGACCAGGCCGAAGTATCGCACCGATCGGACGTAGGCTGCCCGACCGCGGGCGCCCTCCCGTATAAGTGCGAACCGCGGCCATAGGGCCACTCCGGCACTCGTCAGCACGGACAGGAGCGGGGCGTAAAGCAAAATGCCCAGGGCATACTCGCTGAGTTGGCCAGCCGTACCCAAATGGCTCAGTAGCAGCCGGTCACTTTGCAGAGCCACAGGCAATCCTATAGTTATCACGGTCATCGGGCCGGCCGAGCTCAGAATCAACCCACGGGCACCACGGTTAGAGACCGAGGTCTCTGTTGGCAAGGCCCACGAGCGCGCATGGATCGTCCTGACGGCGTAGCTGCAGATCAGCGCCGCCACGACCAGCTGGCTTAACAGCGGAATCAAGACGAACCAACCAAGGAAGTGGTTGACGTCTTTCGTCAACAGAAGCGCGAATATCGTGAGGAATGGAATGCAGGTCTGAGCCAGTATGACCGTACGGTACTGGTCCAGACCGATCAGCAGGCGTTGGCCGATGCTCAACGGGATGGTGATTGCGAAAATAACGGACGCGAACATCAGGACTGCGCCGAGATGGGAGAACTGTCCCGCCGGCACACCGAGCAGGGTGGGCCAAGCCCCGGTAAGGGTAATGAGCAACGCCAGGATCGTGATGATCGCCGCGACGAAAGACAGAATACGGAAAGAAGTCTTGAGGACGGCGAACAGCTCGTCGGGCCGGTTCCTGTTCACCGCCGCCGTCGTCACCGCTGCTCCGATACCCAGATCGGCGAACGGGAGAAGTGCAGGTAACGCCACGATCATCGTTGCCACGCCGAAGTCACGGAAGCCGAGAGAGTTCAGGGTGAGTCGGGCCACGCCGAATGCGGCGATGGCGCTCAAAGGGAGGCACAACGCACGCGTCGCGCCATTGCGGACCGTACTAGGACGGCTCTGAAGCCATGTCAGGACTCCAGAATCCGCGGCCGCCGTCAAGCACGATCCAGAGGAACGCCGCCCACAGAAATCCACAGGCAATACACAGCCTGGATCGAACGCTGGCGGCTCCTAAACGCAGCGACCAAGCGAACAGGCGACAACAGGAGGAGAGTCGATGGCATTGGCGCCGCACAAGGCTTCTGGTCCAAAGGTTCAACCCGTCCATCCGCGCCTGCGATCAGGCTTTCATTTCTATCGCTTCGGTCACGCCTGAGTGTAATCTCGCGTGTACAGTCTGTCACGCAGAGCAACGGCGCCAGGGGAGCGGCGTGACCGTGGCCTGAATCAAGCGCTGGTCAGGGCTGCGGCGCCTTTAGAAGTGCGCACCTGATCCGGCCAGTGTGGCGCAGTCTCACTCACTGTCCGCACAATCGCCGGGATCGCGATCAAGGAGGCCAAGTATGCGAACGAATAATCGTCGAAGTGAGCGATCGACCACGCTCGCTCGGTGATGCCGAGGACTGCCATTGGGAGCAACAGAACCAAGCCCATAACGGCATCCCTTCGACACAGCAGGATCAGCATGAGAATGAAGAGGACCATGCCGAAAGCACCGGAGATCCACAGCACGTCGAGCCACTGATTGTGGACGGAATACCCGGCGTAGGTCCCGACCACTCCGTTGTCGACTAGCGAGGCCCAGCCGGGCTGACTCAGCCCAATGCCGTAATGCCCGACCAGGCGTTCCCGGGCGATCAGCCAAACATTCCCGCGATATGTGAAGGCGACTGGGTCGCTGGTCAGGAACGGCAGCAACGCGCCGGTGACAGCGGCGCCGAGCACCGCGGCGGACAGCCCAAGGATTGTGATCTGGCGATGCCGCGGACTAATAGGGGCTGCCGCCGCATGCAAAGCATGTCGTGACAGGCTTAAGGCGACCAAGAGCAATACTGCTGCAATTGCTGAGGTGCGGGAGCCGCTTATACCGATCATGCCGAGTACGTAACAGAATAGACCCGTTCGCCAGCGCCGATCCCGAATCGAAAGCCAGACGAAGACAACACCAGAGGCCAGAATAAGTGCTAGGCCGTTTTCATTGTCAGCGACCCCGAAGATAAATACCCCTAGGGCGCCGCACTTGTACAATCCGGCACAGGGAGCCGTCGCGAGCGAGTAGTTCACGATGGTCAGGAACCCGCTCAGCGACGCAAGGCTCAACACGAAGGCTGCGGCGCCGAGACAGGCTCCGCGACCGGCCGGCAGGAAGGCCACTGCGATCAGCGCCGCGGCTAGCGTCGCCGAACTCTTGCTCAAGATCCCAAAGTTGTTTGCGGCCGCGACAAGGCCGCTTGCCGTACACAGCAGGGTCGCCACCACAGCGGGAGCGTTCAATCGCTGCAGTCGGGACGCGCGGACGAGTATCGTCAATAGTGACACTGCGAGAAGAAGATAGTTGCATATATGAGTCAGCTGTATCGTACTACTGGACAGGATACTAATCGGATCGCGGACGGGGCTGAATGAGCGAACCTTGCCCCCGGCGAAGCTCGAAAAGGCGGCTGGTAGCCCATACAGCCAACCCATAACGAAAATGAAGGTTGCCGATATGTTCCAGTCCGCTGTCTGATCTCGCAGGACCTTCAGTAATCCTACGACTGCTACGATGGCCGTCAGCGACAGCAACGCAGAGATCCCGGCTTGTGACATGCATCTAGCCTGCCGGACGGTAGTGCGCGTCGCAGGCGAACGGGGAATCTCGTGCATCGAGTTTTCAGCCGTTGTCCTTGGCCCGGCTGGTGCCCGATTGACTATTGGCTCGTGGCTTGGGACCTGATCGCACCGCATCGCCCACTCGCGAGGAATCCGCTCGCACCTCGGAGTAAGGTCGCGATATGAAGGAGGGGTTCGGACGACGTGGGCTGAAAAGTCACGCCCGACTGGTCGCCGCGAAGTCCAGGCTGTCCACGCGCGGGCGCGGAAACCGAATCACGGTCGGAGCCGCGCTGCTGCGGAAGGTGCATTTTGACATCCGTGGCAACGATAATTTGATCTCTATCGACGATGCCGTCCGACTCAATAATGTGACCTTTTACATTCGCGGCGACAACAATCACGTGTCGATCGGGCGGTCGTGTCGATTTACCCGAGGCGGGGTCCTGTGGCTGGACGGGTCCTGTTCGCTGGCGGTAGGCGCCCGGTCGACGTTCGAGCAGGTACATCTCGCAGTTACTGAGGGCACCCACCTGCAGGTAGGCGATGACTGTATGTTCGCAACCGAAGTGGTAGTGAGGACGGGCGATTCGCACAGCGTCCTCGATCGGGCCTCCGGCAGCAGGCTGAACGGGGCGGCCGACGTGGTCGTCTCAGACCGAGTGTGGGTGGGCGCGCGGGCAATGATCCTGAAGGGCGTACACCTGCCGTCGGACACCGTCGTGGGGGCCGCCGCCGTCGTGACGAGGACCCCCAGTTCCGGAGGGCTCATCCTCGCCGGCAATCCGGCTCGGGAGATCAGGGCTGGGATTTCCTGGTGTCGCGAACGAAAGTGAGCGGCGTTACAAGACCGACCATCAGATCTTGTGGAAGAAGAGATCATCGGCCTGGTCGTGCATGAGAACCCACTCGATGCTCCGGCGCTGGAACTGCGGTGAATAGAAGCGCCGGACCAAGCTCTTGCATGCGTCCGCGTGGTCGGTCCCCCGGTTGGCATCTGCGGTGAACTCCGTGAGCACCCGAGCAAGCTCGTCCACGCTGTCGATGTCGGTGAGGTAGCCGGTCACTCCGGGGACCACCGCTTCGAACTCCGGGAACTGCTTTGACCAGTCGTCGAGGGTGATCACCGGGCAGCCGTGAGCCAGCGAGTTGATCGCGAGAAGGCCGATGTTGCGCGGAATGACGCAGGCGGACGCTGCCTTGAAGAGCAGGGCCAGGCGGGTTTCGTCGTAGCAGGGACCCTCAAAGTGGACCGAAAGGTCGAGTGCCTCCGCCTGCGCTCTCAGTGCCGGTTCCTCGGGGCCGCCGCCGACGAGAATCAGGTGCAGCGGCTCGCCGCGGGCGCAGAGGCGGGCCAGCGCTTTCAGCAGCGCCGGCAGGCGCCGCCCCGGCAGAAGCCGGGTGGCACAGATCACCGCCCGCGGCGTGGCATCAGCAAAGAGGGTGGCTCGGGCCTCGGCCGCCGTCAGATGGCTCCACTGATCGTCGGCCGTGGTAATGGCGTCCAAGTCCAGACTGTTCCGGATCACCTGCAGCCAGCGGGAGGAGAAGCCGAGGGCCAGGGCATTCTGCTTGGCGAAGTGACCGTACAAGAGAAGCCCGGTCGCCAGCTTGTAGAAGGTGTTCCGCAGCGCGCGCTTGGGGCCATGATCCTCACCCACCCACCCATG
>JAABUK010006550.1_pt1 | contig 17310 bp, 15 predicted proteins | sample 5559141 | NCBI WGS metagenome assembly JAABUK01 (sample SAMN10711869, study PRJNA513367) | rock metagenome | isolation source: Antarctica rocks | place: Antarctica: Victoria Land, Pudding Butte nord | collected 2016-01-03 | reverse complement strand
CAGCAGCAGACACCAATAACGCTGATATATAAGAAAATATACAGAGCCAAGAACTAGGAACACCTACAGAGTAATCTGCATGATGGCCAAAATCACTTGCATCAGCGACAGGAGAAGACCGAGACCTCCAATAATAATGACAGCCCAAAATGTTACCCATTGAGCCGAGTCACGCTTGTCCGGCAAAGTTCTTTCCACCCTCTAGGCTTGGATGTAGCAAGCTGCTGCTGTAGAACTGCGATGCGACACCTTAGCATGGGGAAATCTCGAGCCAGTCGATAATTTTGTCGTTCCTTCCCCTGACCAGAGAAATCGATCGACTTTCGGCCACACATGAGGGCCAGTAACGGATCTTGGCCCTGGCGTGGGATATCTTCGAACACTTGAGCGCTTACCGTCCGTCGAAAATGTTGTCTTCCAGCTTTACTTTGGCCAAACAATAAACGACAGGATAGAAGAACTTCGCGGAGAAACTCTGTAATCTCGTTAGAGGTGACCCATTGCTGACCTTTAACTGTCTGAGATGCACAGCTGCTCAAACGATTAACGATATCCAACGAATTGGTACCGTATGGACCAAATTTACCTTTGTATAACGCCTTGGACAAGACTATCTTTTACCAGCTTTGGTAGATTTGCGGCGCAAAATGAAGGATATCGAAAAAGATATAATGTGTTTGTGGCCTTGTGGTACTCTAAGTGGACCGATAGACAGTCCGTCCATCTGATCTCAATATGCGCAATAGATTCCAATACAAAACAGTTGAATTCTCCAGGTTCGAAACCGCCTCTTCGCTTTGGACGTATCCTGCTTGAAAGGGAATAAGGCCTGCCCTTGGTAGCGGTCGAAGTCGTCGATAATTGAGAGTTGTTGTGGTGGGCAGGTGCCAAAAGAAGGCTGAAACAAAATTGTCTGCCAGCCCAAGATTGCAAAGACAAGTCCTCGACATATGTTTAGCGGTTTCTCATCCGATATTTAGTTCAGCAACTTGCTAAGAACCAATTCGTCGATGATATGATCAATAGTGGGCTCAGTTTGAGCTTCGAGAACTTCGGCTACATCAATTAGAAATTTGGTAATTTGGAAACTTTCAGACTCCAAGGAATGTGGCAACAAGGTATAGACTGTCTTGGGAAGCGATGCCAGCTGCTGATTGAGCCACCATCGGTACCATTGTAGATTAACTAAGTCGCGCCCGGACTCCTCAATCGAGGGGGAAATGGACAAGACTGATGGATCGATTTCGATAATTCAGAAGATGCTTCGCTGTGGTCGATTAGCTTAGGCTAAGAACGCATGAGGTTGCAGTACTTTCGCGATGCACCCACCCCTTCAATGAGCGCAGCACTACTGTTACGATGGGAGGACACATCCGAGAAGGATGATTGCCTTGCAATGCCCAATGTTTTCCCTTTCTATTGATGGCACATAAAAGGAATGAAGTTGAATTTCGGGGCTGAGGACCATCATGAACGTTTCATACAGCGCAGCAGGGGGACGAGCTATAATTAGAAGACTCTTACAGAGTGCCACAGAAGAGTGGGTGGCTGCAGGCACTGCCATCCCAAACTGTTTTACTGCCCTGGTGCGAAAAGTGCGGCTCTCGTCTGAGATAGTACGAATTATATTGACCGTATTGCTATAATTCTATATGGTTTCACCAACGCTAATCGGTTCGGCAGCTGATCTTGCCTGCCGGAGGAGACATGATACGAGATATACTCAATATGCTAGAAAATTCGAGCGTGTCCCTGCCTAGGTTTCGATCGTATGAGAATACTCTGCAATGAATGAAGCGCTTGAGTCTTCTCTTCTTGCGGCCTATACTGAGATGACCCGTTTCTGCGCACGAACAATCAACTTCTTTCGAAGTAATCCTCATTGTAAGCCACCAACAGCCCGGAGCCTTTAATAGCAGACTAAAAATATAAGCTATACTACAGCGTAGGTCTTGGGCGGACTTTGACGGCGACTTCAAGCAGACAACGAAACGCCTCAAACGCCTGTCCCAACTTGTGGACAACGAGGCAGATGCAGCTCGCATGCGTGCTGATGGCGAATGGAACGCAGAAATTTTTGCTGTAATCCACGCGCTTCAAGCCAATACGCTGACTCCTGCCGTTCTTCTATGCTACTGTATCCCTCTCGGGATTGCGGATCGAATTTTCGGCTGGGAGAAAGCCTTGCTGCAAGTCAGAGAAGCTCTTCAACCGGGTAACGATCGGTCTGGCATTCACTCTATGGCACTTTACGGTATGGGTGGGGTTGGAAAACCCCAGATTGTACCGCACTACGCAAATAACTCACGGGGCTCCTTTGACGCAATTTTATGGATATCCGCTGATAATTCAATCAAGATGGCTCAGAGCTTGCTGGAGGTTGCTCAACGGCTAGAACTCATAAGTGACGGCCTAGAACCACAAGACAGCGCCGCAGCAAGATCAAAAGTCAAGACATTCCTGACGCAAACAAGTAAGAGACAATTACATGAACATTCGTAGAAAACGCAGCTAAGCGGCCACAGCTTGTCGATGGTCGTTGATCTTTGACAACGCTGACGACTTGAGTCTTCTAAGAATGCTTGGCCTGGCACTGGGCGAGGATCCATTCTAGTTACGTCACGCGATTTCAGTGCGTCTTTTAGCCCTGCTGCCACTGGTTTCCACGTTCAACCGTTTGAAGACACGGTAGGAGTTGCTGCGTTACTTACGCTTATCAACAGAGATGAGACGTCGTCCGAAAATCGGGTTCTGGCTAAAGATATAACGCACGCTTTGGGTGGACTACCATTTGCACTCAACCAGATTAGTGGTTCTGTTATTCAGCAGCGCTTGGTACTCAAGGACGTTCTTCCGTTATACGAGCAAAAATATACGCCCGAAAAAGCCGTCTCGGTGATTATGAACATTCATTGAGTACTGTATGGGAGCTGGCCCTCGGTCAGCTTTCAGAGAATGCAAGTATGCTTCAAAAGCTGTTAGCCTTTTTGGACCCCGATCAAATACATGAATCGGTCCTTATGGGCGAGGTCGGTGATGAGAGCTCTAGCGAATTCGCATTCCTATCGGATGAGATGAAGTAAGTATTGAGAGAGAATAAAAGTGTTTCACATTAAAACAGCCTTTTTTTTTATCGTAAACGGAATTTGATTATCACAAGAGACCCAAGGATTTGTACAGACGTCGTTATAGCTAGTGCAGCCCTGTAGGGAACATCCAGGTTGCCCATTGCGTGGCCACTTCGAATTCAGTGCAGAATCACCCTAATGATTTTGATCACTTCAAGCACCCCTTTAGCTCTTTGAATTGCCATTGGACTTAGGCACTACAATACATACACCTCTAACTCTCTGTGCAAAGATTGATGTCTTGGCTGTCTTCAGAGACATTCTTAACCGTTCTGAGTTGTCACTGACCGGACCGGAAAACAAGAGCAGAGTTCTTGGATATGAGATTGTATTCTCATAATAATAAATTGATATTTGAAAGGTAGTGTGACCGCATGCAGAGTTTAAACTTCTTTTCCAATTCAATCAGTAGCAGCATTAATATGGTTTCTCAGCGCCATCAATTAGATTATTGTTTACTTAACTCTCGTGCATGAGAAGCCGAGGCGCTTCGAGTAGACCGCTCGACGTACCTTAAACTACCTTTGACGCAACACGATATTGTTTCGGACGACAAGTTTTTGAGTATCCGCCTCTTCAGCACCGCCTCATATATCCCATTACAGTTGCCCATTGGTACGAAAAATTCCACATGGCCCCTGCCCGTCCCCAGAGAATGAAGCAGGGTTATACGGACTAGCAGCGTGGCCCAGGTCTAATTGGACTTTCCCCAAGGGGCACTCGGAACTCACATCCAGTCCGGTACTCGGCTGGATGATTTCTAGTTCACAAAACAGATATGTGGGCTCGGCGGAGGAGCTGGATTCCGCAAAGCCGTAGCAGTTGGGGGTGGAATAGCAGAGGCGGCAGCAGTCGCCACGATGGGTGACGGAGGTTTCGACTTGTGGTAATATGACCAAGGATTCAAAGCTGAAGGTGTTTTCTTGGTAGAGGTAGCCGTAATTGTTGGCAGCTAGACATTGAGTGGGTCCTGCGGCGGCGCTGGACGTACTCGAGGTTGAGGTTGAGGTCTAGTGGATTAGGTGTTAGTTATACACGATGGAACTAAATTACAACAGGGTTGAGGGAGAAGATCAAGATTTACCGTCGTTGTTGCAATCAGTAGGCAAGAGCATGCAGTAGAGACAGCGGTTAGGTTTTCCGTGCAGACTGAGGTGAATGGAACAGTCGTTGTCCTGACCCACTTTTGTCAGCCTCTAGTCAAAGCTTGGTACAAGACAAAGAGAAGCTTACGTGTGGGTAGGTCCAAGGTAGGCGCTACAGAAAGGGCTTGCGACGGCACTATTGCCGAGTAATGCACGAAGGCAATTGTCGTGATAGCAGGGGCCCCGCTTGTCTAAGTTGAGGGCATGGCCATACACAAGCTGTGAGAACGAAAGTGCAAAGATAGCAATTGAGATGGCTCTGGTGCCGAGAGTCAAGACTGTCATGTTGAAAAGAAGGGGACTGTTGTTCAAAGGCAGATTCGCGGCGGGAATAGTAGAGAGAAAGAAGAGAGCTTTTCAATAACAGCAGACTCACAATAGTATATGCTCTGGCATCCACATTCGCTAAGTAATACCTAAATGAGTTCGGCGCAGAGTGCAGATACGAAGACAGTATGGACGCCACATTCGATAGTGTCAACCAGATCTGGTGGTCAGCATTTCTGGAAGCCTCACCAGTTGGTGCACACAGTGGATGGGACTATGCGGCAACTTTCGAACACAGCTAAAAAGCGACAGTTCTCCAGGAATGAAACCGAATGACTACGAATGAAACACGGGCTAGAATCAGCAAAGTGCTTTGACGATGATTAATGTAATGATAAGCTCATGAAGTCAGATTTATGGTGGTACATATGTAGCCGAGTTTGATGTTTTTGGTGGATTGGGCCTCAGCCGCTTATACTGTAGTTCCCATGACTTTGTGCACCTACTGGCCCCCTCGCGGTGCCTATGTAAGGAAACTTATAAGGTTAATGCGGGTATCGTCCTATGATGTTAGAAATTTCGGTCATATGGGGGCATATTGATATTTTGGTTGTTGTGTACTGGAAGGTGAAAACTCTACTAGCGGGCCCCAGCCCTACCAGCCCTATGAGGCGGAGGTTACAAACTCCTTATTTCCAACAAACATAAAGTGGAATACGGAGCTATACACCACAATTTCCCGCCTGATGAAGCGTAAATCTGATTGACTGCTGAAAGGTATATTTTCTACTTCCGTACAGTAGGAAGCTATATACGTTTTGTGCACGCAATTGGCGCTAGTCCCAACTAGGCTAGCGGGCAGCGTTCCTAATTTGGATCTATGTCCCTAATTGGACGACTACTCCTCCTACTCCTACTATTGCTCCTACTACAGCTCCTATTGCTTCAACAACACGATATATTGAACTGAAAATAGGCGTATACTTTGTCTTCTGCTCTACAGCTCTTATCGCAAAATACTCTCTCAGTGATTCATCTGCAATGGCTATGCTTCGTCCTTGTCTCCTAGAGTGGCAAATCCTCAAGGCATTGAGTCCCAACAATCAATCCCACGTCTATTGCGTTGGCTATTGCAATAGCGCTCACCCATTGCCAATCAGTGTGCCTGAACTCGGTGCAGATTCTTTCCACTTCTAGGCGGCAGGCAGGGCGTAAGTGTTGGGTACAGTAGCTCGAGCCGAGATCGAATCGTATGGCGAAACTACCGCTTATTCTTTTTTGACCTTTGACGCCGACTGCTGCATCGTAGTACATAATTTTGAGCAGCTCCACTTCACCTTACTCCGTACAAAGTCCGCTATTCACTACTCACGATTACCCAATCAGGTACTCGTTCGATCTCCGCCCCCAACGCCACTGCAGCTTGGGCGGCTACGACTAACATCGTCCCCAGCCCGACTTCTCAATTGTATAAATCACTTCGATCCCTCCACTTTTCGCCAATCCTACATCGAAATATCGGTACAACAAAACGTCCTAGCCTGAGCGCCGACTGCTCTTCAAAACACCCTTTCCTCAGCCTTATCAACCAACACCCAGCATCCCAAATCTCTTAAATCAGTATCGTCAACATGGATTCCGGCCTTGGTCTTCCCCCATCTTTCGCTCGGCGCATACACAGCCCTAGAAAAATGCAACAGCAGAACTCCGCCCCACCGCCCACCTATCCCCCTCCTGTCCACCAAGACGCCGGCCCCTATGGCGCACAGAACCCCCAATTGCAGCCTTATTACCAGCAGGGCGGCTTTCCGCCGCAGGGATACCCACAGCAAGGTTATCCAACGCAGCAGAGCATGTATTACCAACAACAGCCGAATGGCCCGCCACATGGTCACTATGCGAATAACAGTGGCTATAATCGTGGCGGAAGGAGAGGGGCCGAGGAAGGATTATGCGCGGCTCTGGCGGCGAGTTTGGCTTGTTGTTGCTGCCTGGATTTCGGTCTCCTCTAGGGGGAAATGGAGGAAGGGGGAAAGGGGGAGGAAAAACATGCACGGAGGTAGGCGCATCATAAGCCACAGACGAGAAAGGGATGGGATTAGCAAGGGCGAAAGGCGTAATTGAATATGCGTGTATTTGCGTTTTCAAAGGTCAGAGATAATCAGTTTCAAAGTTGAATATACAACTAAAGTGTGATATCACGAAGTCAATACATCTCGCATTGATCTAAATCAGATGTAACTTCGCACTGTCTGACTTGCTATTAAGTTTCTCTTCGGAAGTTCGTCTCTGTCTGATACTTCTCTGATCTCTCTTACTTCATCATTATAAGCACCCTAAGCACTTTTTAAGCTATCGTTTCATCATACTTGTCATGCCGTCTAGAAAACCGAAGTCGGATCGAAGATGGTCAATGTACTCGACGTTGCACGACGATTTATCACACCTACTAGAAGAAGAAGATCTACATTTCGACTTTCATGAAAATGACGACATCGAAAGTTGCACAAAGGAGTACGATACCAATATCATGGATCGATTCAGATGTCACAACCGCGCATGTGCTTCTAACGGATGACCGAGCAAGAGGATCACTATCATCATACGGATGTATTCTGAAGCACAATGTAATGCAAGGGTATATCATCAACGCTGTCTGAGGTGCAATAATCTCAGTAAACCTCGTTTAGACGATTCATATGCAGAAAGAGTGACATACCGTCTTAAAAAGTGATGTGGAATGGAGATGAACAGGCCTTTTTACTCAGGTCAAGTGAAGACTCTCATCAGAGTAATTTATGTGAGAGATGCAAGAATGATCATTGCAGTTAATTGTGATCTAGACGGCTTGACTAATGAGGCAAGTCAATTGTTCACGTTTGACAAGGGATTGATATCTAACTGCTATCCAGTGGCCTACACGGTCTCTTGCCGGCACCCGTCCATCGTTTCTACCAACGTGCTTGCGCTAGACCTACTAGCCCCCTTAGCCACCAGTATTCAAAAGATTTAGTCGTGAAGTAGTTGCGTTCCGCTATACTCCAGACTGTCATGAGCGTCGCTTGATGCTCAATGATGATGTCATTTGTGTGAACCGGAGCTGAATACCTGTTGCGTTAGACATTGCAGCATCGAAGTTGAGAAGAGAATTGAAGTCAACGTACTTTACGCACGTTTTCTTGATAGACAGAAGAGAGAGGCTGTAGTACAAACTGTAGAACCCGTGGGATGCAATCTTGTTAGATCCTATAGAACCTGGCAATTTAGAATTCTTGACATAGCCAATATGAAGATCCGAGAAGCGTCGTCCAAGAAAGACGAAACGATTGACTCGAGTGAATGGTGAATTGGGCTGAAGTCTCCGCGTGAAGACTCCACAAGCCAATAGCGTAGACAGCTCTCTTCAGAGTTCTACGAACACCATCGCGTAGAATCACAAAATCACTATTTTTTAAATTCGTGCGTCGGTTCGATGTCATGAGTTGAAAATGTCGTCTTGTCTCGAGACGGTTTCTAAATTTAGCGCGTCACGGAAAATGGCGACAGTTTTCCATTTCACAGTTTTCCATTTCCAGCTCCTTTCTTACATAATACCCTGGGTGTCCCCCCTTCTTCCCAACTTTTGTTGCGTTTTGTTCTTACAACCAATCTTCTTGACTTGCAGTCCTGGTTTTACGTATTTAAAGAGTCTTCGCTCCATTACTTTTTGTCGTCTAATTTTCCTCCGTGGCTTCTTCTTCTCAGTGCTCCTTTTTGTTCGCATCTGTTCTCTGTAAAATTGCATTCGTCATCTCCCATTCCGATGTGTTCCCATGGATGTCACCCAGATATACGCTACTGCCGCTGGCGGCTTCTTCGTTGTCTTCATCCTTGCGAACCTTCTTCCTCGTACAGTGCGACTACGGGAAAAGATCTCTCTTCTCACGTCTAAGCACCTTACGTACCCGTATTTCCTGAACCGTCATCGACTTTTTGAGTCCGTGAAGTCGAACCGACGTCCTAGTCCAGCTGATCTACATTACCATCAATGTTTTCTGTCTCAGCTTTCGAGTGTCCACGATCTCCAAGGCTGGTCTCCGAGCGGGGAACCTATCGCTCGTCAACATGATTCCGCTCTTTACGGGCGCTCATCTCGGTTTTCTGGCCGACCTCCTCGGCTTTCCGCTGAATGCGTACCGACGCGTTCACCGTTTGGCGGGATTAATGACGTTCGCGCTCATCCTTTTTCACGTGCTCGTCATCGTGGCCGACCGAACCTCTTTCTCGTTGGGGATGCCAGAACATCTATATGGACTGATAATCAGTTGCTGCCTCCATCGCTGTCCGTATTTAACCATCTTCAGGCAGAATCGTCGCTATGTCTTCTTCTTCTATTCTCTCGCTTCCTCTCTTGCGCCGGCCGTCGTACGAAGTCTTTCTTCGTATGCATCAAGCGTTAGCTGCGCTTGCTGCCTTCTCTACCTGGCGTCACCTGCCCGTCATTTAGTATCCGTGACCAATAAGCAATGAGATAATCTACAGAGCCTTGTACGTGGCTATTTGGACGACCGGGTAGAATTGTTGGAAATGGATTATCAGCCCGAGGAGCGATAAGCCGGTTGCGTACTATCTATCAGTGGGAGAACTGCGGTAAACAAGGATTCGGGTTTTCGCTACTGCGTACAACATCGTATCAGAGACGGGAAAATCCAATAGCATGGGATTCATGTCTCCGAAGATGAAATACTCGTTGGGTCTCGCTCTCCACATGTCGTTATTCTAATCGGTACCACCTTCAAACGTACAAGGAAAATTTGAAAGCCAATGCATTATATTCTCAAGCCATGTGTTTTTCTATACATCTGATGTGACATAGAATGTCTTTTTACATATGTTTTAACACATATACTGTCATATCACATGTTATTGATAAAAGGCCCAAGGAAACATAAGTGTTGCGGACTTGATCTTACGGATTCGAACCATTTGACACGAAAACAGTCAAAACTGCCGCATATGCTGCAGACGCTGCCATGGTCTCGTAGTTTGATGCTTTTGATAAGAGGGAGAGCAGGAAGCAAAAGATAGAAACAAATGAAATCACTACTAGCAGACGACTCTCCCGCGAATCCTGGCGGGACAGAACAACCAAAGGAACAACGAGTGCAGCTCCTGTAACCATAGCAATCATGAATCGAGTAACAACCTCAGCAATTCTTGTAGTGTTCTGATAAGTTCTATCCCAAGTAGCTATCGCCCTGCTGAGCGGGCCCCTCCGTCCCTGTTCCACGTCATCTGCACGGAGCTTCCAGAGATTAAAAGCATACCAAAGCCGTCGAAAAACTTTCCGAAGAAGATGCTGAAGCGGATCCCTTGAACTGTGGCGTAGAGGGAGGTCAACTCGTAGCATTCGAGTCTTGAATTTTTCGTAAGCATGAAGACCCTGCCTAGAACCCGATTGGTTGGTGTTGTCCGCTAGAGAGAAAGTCTCCATGCTCATAACAGTGTTGAAAGCTTCAAGTGTTTCATCTAAACCGATCAGTTGACTGTCAAGGCTTCGTTGGAGATACACTCACCGTACTCTTTGATCAACCTCCGGAGGCGCATAACTAAAGCTTTGTCCACTACTTCGTCTACCTTCATTCGTTTACTATCTTTCTTGGCTTGCTTCAGGCCAAGCCGATCTATTATATGTTCGCGGTCGAGTGGCTGATCTAGTTGTAGACCAGCTTGGTACAGACCATGATCAATTTTATCGATCTCTGCTTCCAGGAATCGAAGGTTAAGCAGGTGGGTGGTTCGATATCTCCGGAATCCAAACAAGGTCAAATGATTATCCGATGTGATTTCGCGCCAAACTTTGCTAAAGAGTTCGGCATAGCAACTATTCAGATCAATGTCCACATGCTCTTTGCTCTCGTGTAGCTGGCTGTTCGCACAACTGTCGATGCTACGAATAGAGCCACTACCCTCCTGTTCTTGTGTCATTGAGCCTTCGGTGAGTCGTTTATTTATGTTCATTCATTATCACATTCACCTAGCTTGAAGAGACAGGCACTGGGACCAGTTTTATAACGAATGCGGCTTTAGAGCCCTGATAAGTGAGGCAACGGTAGGCAGACCTACAGCCTTCAAAGATACCTACCTGCAGCCCTGCTATCGTACCCCGCCCGCACATCCGCAGATATGCGACGATCGTACAAGGCTGTAAAAAGGCAGACACACCTTCCGGAAAGAGGGTGGGAATGCATCCGATCGTATGAAGTGCTCATCACTATCTCAGAAGCCTACCAGGCTCCCTAGTTGAACGGCTTGCCACATTGTGCCCTCGAACATTGCCTCAGCCGTGACTTATAACGCTACTATGACGTCGATGAAAAGCACTCGGAAATCCTTCATGCCCCCGTTGGACTAATCGAGAACATTTATAACAAATGGATGATGTTTCTTGGGCACTCAGGAATTGAAGAAAGCGAAATTATTTTAGAAAGGCTACAGTTGATCAGCCACTTGAACTAGCTGCATTGCGCGCACTATCTGCGAACCACAAAGTATGGGCACCCCGCAAGAGACCAATGAGGGAGAGTCCAAACAGCCCCCTTGGAAGTGGCGGTGGGAAAGATGCCGGCGAGGCTGAATGAGGCGAAAAGTTCAACCCCTCTCGAAGCAGCCTTCTCCCGTTTCCTTTTCAAAAAGATCTTCAACATATATTCAGCTGGTAGCCTCGCCGTCAAGGCTACTTGCTTCACTCTCTGTCCTTCATAACATTGTTCAATTGACCACTGTCCATGCTAAGTGACATCGGTCGCGTCTCTTCGCCATGACTTCTAAAGCGCTGACCCATCGAGACTATTCAGTGGGATGGGTCTGTGCATTGAAGCAAGAGCTGGCGGCGGCCATGGTCATGTTAGACAAAGAACATCCGGATCTCGCGAAACCCTCAAGTGATCAAAACACCTATACTCTCGGGTCTATTGGTGGCCACAATATTGCAATAACATGCCTTCCTAAGGGAGACATCGGCAACAATCCAGCAGCGACTGTTGCTACTCGCATGACCAGCACTTTCCCATCAATCAAGTTTTGGCTGATGGTTGGTATCGGCGGTGGAGTGCCACCAATAGTCAGACTCGGCGATATCGTGGTCAGCGCTTCAGTATATGACACTCCTGGAGTTGTGCAGTGGGATTTGGGCATAGCGCAACAAGACAACGACTTCAGGCGAATTGGGGCATTGGACAAAGCTCCAGAGGCGCTTCGTACAGCTATAACGAAGTTGAGCGCGCAACATGAAATCCGTGGCCATGATACACGTTTACTCTCTATCCTGGAAGATATCCGATCGAAAGAATCAACATTCGCCTCACAATATCTGCAATTCGAAAATCTGGAAGACGTCTTGTTCCGGGCAGATTACAACCACGTCAGTCGAATAGTCCAGGTAGCAAACGATAGAGAAGCAGAGGAAGACAATGATAATGACGACAATAATGAAGAAGGAGAAGAGGATGGGGTTTCAAACTGCCGATATTGCGATCGAGCGAAAGTGGTAAAAAGAAAGCCTCGAAATCTGAAGACAGAGAGATTCACTATGGTCTCATTGCTTCTGGTAATCAAGTGATCAAAGATGCTATTCGACGCGACAAAATCAATCATAGGCTCGAAGGGAACGTCCTTTGTTTCGAAATGGAAGCAGCAGGTATAACAATCAGTCATCCTTGTCTGGTAATTGAGGCATCTGTGGTAAGTCTCTTACACGCTCAGTCGTCCTGATCCTAATCAGGATGAGTAGATTACTCAGATTCGCACAAGAACTACAATTGGCAGAGATATGCTGCTGTCGTAGCTGCTGCTTTTGCTAAGGAACTTCTGGAGGTCGTTGGGCCCAACCAGGTCAATTTCATGCCACCAGCAACTGAAGTCTTGAACGAGCTAAAGGACGGTTAGTTTGGGTTTGTCAGAATGGGGTAGACGGAAACACGTTGCTAATGTTAGTTAGTGAAGCACACAACGTAAGCCTGCCTTTGCAATACTATGCATTTGCTTAAAATTTTAGGGAGCTTAACCTGAGACCCACTCACAAGATGGATATGAACTTTGCCCTATCAAAACTACCTTCCGTTGATGAGGCTGCCTTCAACTCTTTCCCCGATCAGTTAGAACCTATGTGCCATCCAGAAACGAGGACTGATTTACTCAGTGAAATTAACAAGTGGGCTCTGAACTCCCCAAGCAAATGCATATTTTGGTTGAATGGTATGGCCGGCACTGGCAAATCTACGATTAGTCGAACAATCGCCCACGACTTTACCCGTCGCGGCCAGTTAGGCGCCAGCTTCTTCTTCAAAAGAGGTGAAGGAGACCGTGGCAACGCCTCCAAGTTTTTTACCACTATTGCCACTCAATTGGTGCAAAGTCTTCCAGATCTAAGACTATATCTTAAGAATGCCTTGGAGATGGACCCTGCCATATCCACCAAAACCATGAAAGAGCAATTTGAAAAGCTCATTTTTGAGCCCTTGTCCAAATTGGCACACCCACTAAAAACACTTATAGTTATTGACGCACTGGACGAATGCGAAAATGAAGGTCACGTAATCATAATTCTTCATCTTCTTGCGCGGATTCAGTTTATCGAATCAGTCAAGCTGCGACTCCTTGTAACGAGCCGACCGGACTTGCCCGTTCGCCTCGGCTTCAAACAGATACCTGAGTCGCACCGCGATTTCATACTCCACGAGATCCCTCGGCCTGTCATTGAGCACGACATTGGTGCTTTCCTGAGGGATGAGCTTCCAAAAATTCGAGACAAATACAATTGCTTGCCCCCGTCCGGTATAGGTATACCATTGGACTGGCCAAGCGAACGAAACATGCAGGCTTTGATCAAGATGGCCGTTCCTCTTTTCATCTTCGCCGCTACTATGTGCCGTTTCATTGGGGGGCCCTGGGACTGGGATCCGGTAGGAAACTTACTTAAGGTTCTGCATTACCAATCCGCCGGCAGCCTGACGCAACTAGAAAAAACATACCTACCAGTCCTTACTCAAATACTCAAAGGTGACATTACGGAATTGGAAAGAGAGGATCGAATTCAGCATTTTCGGGATATCGTTGGTTCTATAGTCATCCTTTTTGAACCCTTGTCGACAACTTCCCTAGCTATCATTCTCGGGAAATCAAAAACACTTGTGGACAACAGACTTCATAGATTGCATTCTGTCCTCAGGATCCCCGCTGACCCGAAGTCTCCTGTGAGGCTGTTTCACTTATCTTTCCGCGATTTCCTCGTTGACTCTGATGACAAGCAGAGTCAATTCTGGATAGATGAGAAAGAGACACACAAGAAAATAGCCTTCCGATGCCTCGATCTACTATCGAGAACACCCTGTCTCAAAGAAGATATATGTTCCTTGAAGAAACCTGGAAGTCTCCGAATAGATATCGATGGCCATCTTATTGAAGAATGCCTCCCGGCAGAGGTGCAATATGCTTGCCGCTATTGGGCCCATCACCTTGAACAAGGGAACTGCCGTATCTCCGACCAAGATAAGGTTCACAACTTTCTGGATCAGCGCTTCCTCTACTGGGTAGAGGCCCTCAGTATCATTGGGAGGGTAACTGATAGTATCAGTATGATCGCCAAATTACAGAACCTCCTTGAAGTAAAGCAGTCCTTACCACATTTTTGGCATTTGCTGATTTAATCAAGTCTAACAATAGCTCCATACTCGGAGCCTTCTTGAATGATGCAAATCGCTTTCTTCTAAAAAATCGTGAATTACTCAAACTCGCACCACTACAATTATATTCTTCCGCAATCGTCTTTGCACCAGCATCAAGTATCATTAGGAATAGGTTCAAGGAACATATACCTAGCTGGCTACATAGGCTACCCAAGGTTCAAAAAGCTTGGAATGCAGCGCTGCAGACTCTCGAGGGCCATTCGTATTGGATCCAGTCAATAGCCTTCTCGCCCAACGGCAAGCTGCTTGCGTCAGGCTCTAATGATAAAACTATTAAGCTTTGGGATATAGTCACGGGCGACGTACAGCAGACTTTCGAAGGCCATTCGAGTTCGATCCAGTCAATAGCCTTCTCGCCCAACGGCAAGCTGCTTGCGTCAGACTCCGATGATAAAACTATCAAGCTTTGGAATATAGTTATAGGCGATGTACAGCAGACTTTCAAAGGCCATTCGGGTTCGATCGAGTCAATAGTCTTCTCGCCCGACGGCAAGCTGCTTGCGTCAGGCTCCGATGATAAAACTATCAAGCTTTGGAATATAGTTATAGACGATGTACAGCAGACTTTCAAAGGCCATTCGGGTTCGATCGAGTCAATAGTCTTCTCGCTCGACGGCAAGCTACTTGCGTCAGGCTCCGGTGACAATACTATCAAGCTTTGGGATATAGTCACGGGCGACGTACAGCAGACTCTCGAAGGCCATTCGAGTTCGATCCAGTCAATAGCCTTCTCGCCCAACGGCAAGCTGCTTGCGTCAGGCTTCGGTCATAAAAATATTATGCTTGCGTCAGGCTCTAGTGATAAAGCTATTATTAGGCTTTGGGATTTAATCACGAGCGACATACAGCAGACTTTCGAAGGTCATTCGAATTTGATCCGGTCAATAGTCTTCTCGCCCGACGGCAAGCTGCTTGCGTCAGGCTTCGATGATAAAACTATTAAGCTTTGGGATTCAATTACGAGCGACGTACAGCAGACTCTCGAAGGTCATTCGGATTCAGTTCAGTTAATAGCTTTCTCGTTCAACGGTAAGCTGCTTGCGTCAGGCTCCTATGACAAAACCATTAAGCTTTGGAATGTAGTCACAGGTAATGTACAGCAGACTCTCGAAGATCATTCGGATCCGATTCCATCAATAGCCTTCTCGCTCGACGGCAAGCTGCTTGCATCAGGCTCCGATGACAAAACCATTAAGCTTTGGGATACAGTCACGGGCGACGTACAGCAGACTCTCGAAGGTCATTCGAATTTGATTCAGTTAATAGCCTTCTCGCTCGACGGCAAGCTGCTTGCGTCAGGCTCCGTTGACAAAACCATTAAGCTTTGGGATACAGTCACGGGCGACGTACAGCAGACTCTCGAAGGCCATTCGGAATTTATCGAGTCAATAGCCTTCTCGCCCGACGGCAAGCTGCTTGCATCATGCTCTCGTGATAAAACTATTAAGCTTTGGGATATAGCCACGGGTAATCTGCAGCAAAGCATAAATGTTGACGGGATAATTAGAAAGCTATGGTTCCATACGGATAAACCATATCTAGTAACGAATATAGGACTAATAAGGATCCAGCAGAGTCAGACAGACGTTCTGCCTCCTCAGTCTCATCAAAGTAGTCAAGTTTTTCTGAAGGATAATTGGATTATTTGGAACGAAGAAAACATTATTTGGCTGCCTTCGAAGTATCGTGAGAGAAGTTCGGATTATCGGGATAAGGTTCTGGCATTAGGCTGCACATCAGGTCTGGTTTCGTTCTTCGAAATTGACTTCCCCAGATCATAATTGAACATCTTCATATTCATTTTAATAACTTTGTAGAAGAAGAGCTTGAGATGCCGGTGAAATATATATCTCGGCCTCATTGCCACGGGCTATTCTAGACTCTTCCAGATGCGACCATGCTTCGGACTTGTTAAATACCCGGAGATAAGTGTTTGACATGAGTTGGGCGTGACGTCGTCGAAGAGAATGCTTAATTGTTTGTGCTTGCGCCATCATTCTTCCAATGAGAGAATACGCCCGTGCTGTGATTGTAGATTCTCAATGAAACTTTGGCTCTTCTAGCAAGAAACTTGGTAGCGGTTGTGCGCCGAGTGAAGAGCATTATGAAGCAAAGCAGTGATACTTTCGGACTATCGAAGCACTATTGATATTGAAAACCATTTGAGTCATCTCGAGCGGTCAGCTTCTGTCAACGTGCGTTTTGAGTATCCTGCTAAATCCCAAATGAAACTAGCTCTAATGACAAAGCACGTAAGAAGAAAGATTCCATGGTCTTGCGCGACATGATTCATAAAATGCATCTTGTCTGATAGAATTCTCTTGTCCTCCTGGCACACGGCCGGATGAGGGCAGAGGTCTTCGTCCTTCGGATCGTATCTCCCCAAGTGCCTACTATCAGCCTCGTTCAGCATTTTACTCTCCCGACCGTACTCAACGACTCGTGCCTGGTATGTCTTACAAGGGTTAATCAGACATCAGATGCACTGCTGAGGTTTACATATATATCATCAGGAAATCTTTTCTTCCCTTCGATTGCGTCTTTATGGCACTTGTAAGAGCTATCTGAGTCGCCAGGAGGATCTGTAAGTTGTTCTCGACCTTTCATGGCGCGCCTTCTGACGTCGGCATTGAGCCGCCATTAAATTGATTTCCCTGATTCTCTGCTCGATTACTTCTCGTCCATTAGAAAGTGTTATGGACTAGTGTATCCATTTCACAATTTCGGCCCCAACAGTAAAAGGAAGTGGTTTCGCAGGTCAAACCACTTCCTTATACTGTTAGGCGTTATATAAAAAATCGTTGTTATCGTCAACGCTTTACGCCTTACCTGTTAGGGTACTAGGGAGCCACGGGAGATGACTAGGTAACCAGGCCAATGGGGACCTGGAGATTTGATATTTAGATTTCCTAGTGCGGGGTAGGAGTATTCCCGGCCCGATGCACGTTCCGGTCCCGTGCACACCCCACTTTACTACTTTCATCTTTCTTCAAAAATCAATTACAAATTCAATATGGCTTCAATTGAGGCAGCGCTTGCAGATCT
>JAABUK010006549.1_pt1 | contig 17313 bp, 19 predicted proteins | sample 5559141 | NCBI WGS metagenome assembly JAABUK01 (sample SAMN10711869, study PRJNA513367) | rock metagenome | isolation source: Antarctica rocks | place: Antarctica: Victoria Land, Pudding Butte nord | collected 2016-01-03 | reverse complement strand
CTTAATTTGCCAAGATCAACACCACCGATGGCATTGCGAACTGATACCAAAACTTCTTTACCTGCCTTCACCATCACACCTGCATCAACTGCTATATATTTTGCGCCATCATTTTTTGTTTCATACATAAAAATTCCCGGTACCAAAGCCGCAACACAATCAAGTCGTTGCGGCAGTAAACCATAAGAACCTTTGCTTGTTTCCATCACAATGGTATTTACATTGTTTATGTCGGCAAACACTTTGAACGGAAGAAGAATTTTAAGATGCATTGATTGTGTATCCATATCTTTTTTGTTGACCAGCATTTGTACTTCGTAGCATCTTCGTTGTGTCACTCACTTGTACTGCATATTTTCATGGAGGCTTTATGCAGCATAATGAACTAAACGTATAAGAGTGCGACGCAACGAATGCTTCATGCATGTTCTGTAGCTGGCTTCATAAAAATTATTTTTCTTTCTTCTCCACTTCCTTTTTCTTTATTTCATCTATTGACCCAATCATATAAAAAGCGCTTTCAGGATAATCTTTAAATTCATCTGCGAGGATGCGTTCACATCCATCCAAAGCATCTTTCAAACTCACCTGTGTTCCTTTGATGCCGCTGAATTGTTCTGTTGCAAAAAATGGCTGCGTGAGAAACCGCTCAATGCGTCTTGCACGGTTTACCACGTTGCGGTCCTGCACCGATAATTGTTCCATGCCCAGCATTGAAATGATGTCTTTTAACTCTTCATACTGCGCCAGTGTTTGCCGTATTTTTTGGGAAAGATTATAGTGCCTTTCGCCGATGATACCCGGCGTTGCCATCTTTGAATTTGACTGCAATAAATCAATTGACGGATATAGCCCTTCGCTTGCTTTTTTTCTTGACAAAGCGATAGATGCAGAAAGATGTGAGAAAGTATGCACGGCGGCAGGATCTGTTAAATCATCGGCAGGCACATACACGGCTTGTATAGATGTGATGGCGCCGGTGTTTGTATAAGCGATGCGTTCTTCCAGCTCTGACAGCTCCGTTCCCATCGTTGGCTGATAACCAAGCCTTGAAGGCATTTGTCCCATCAAACCTGATACTTCCATACCTGCCTGTATAAAACGAAAAATATTATCAATCAACAACAGCACGTCGCGGTGTTCATAATCACGAAAATATTCAGCCATCGTAAGCGCCGCATGACCCACACGAAAACGTGCACCGGGCGGTTCATTCATTTGCCCGAAAACCATCACCATATCTTTTAGCAGACCGGCATCTTTCATCGCGTTGTACAATTCATTGCCTTCACGGCAACGTTCGCCGATACCACAAAACATGCTTACGCCTTTGTTATGCCCAACCATGTTATGGATCATCTCGGTAAGCAAAACCGTTTTGCCAACACCAGCGCCGCCAAACAGTCCGGCTTTACCGCCACGTTCTAAAGGTATCAATACATCAATGGCTTTAATGCCTGTTACAAACACTTCAGATTTTGTAGAGCGGCTTGCCAATGATGGCGGCGACTGGTGCACATTGCGTTGTTGCATCTTCTGCAACGGTTCAAGATGATCAATGGTGTTGCCGAACACATCGAACATGCGCCCCATAATTTCTTTACCGATGGGAACGGTAAGTTCTGTTTCGCTTGTTTCAACCACCATGCCTCTTGCCAATCCCTGCGTAGGATTTAATGCAATGCCACGCACACTATGATCATCCAGTTGCGCTAATACTTCAATAGATATTTCTTTATTTTTTCCAGAGTGTAGTAAAGTATAAACAGGAGGTAATTTATTTTCAAACCGAACATCTATAACACTGCCGCGAACAGAAATAATTTTTCCATATTGTAGTTTTTCTGCAGGATTTTTTTCTGTTACATTCATGTATTATGGTTCGATAATTACTTTGAGCGCTTTCTCTTTGCCGGCATTGCCAAACACTTCGTAAGCTTTCAGTATCTCATCTAATTTGAAATGATGCGTGATTAATTTATTTGGTTCCAGCTTGCCCGACGAAACTGTTTTTAAGAGCATGGGGGTTGTATTTGTATTTACCAAACCCATGGTGATGGTGATGTTCTGTATCCAAAGATTTTGAATCTGCAGATCAATAGGTTTGCCGTGCACACCAATGTTGGCGAGGTGCCCGCCTGGACGAACGATCTTTTGGCAGATATCGAAAGTTGCAGGAATACCAACAGCTTCAATGGCTACATCAACGCCATCCTTTGTCTCAGTCAGTATTCTTTTTACTGCATCTTCATTACCTGAATTAATGGTGTGCGTAGCACCAAATTTTTTTGCCATCTCCAGGCGATTATCATCCAAATCAATCACATATATTTTTGCAGGAGAATAAAATTGCGCAGTAAGCAAAGCTGCCATACCTATCGGTCCTGCGCCGACAATGGCAATCGTATCTCCGGGTTGAACCTGCCCTGCAATAACACCGATTTCAAAACCAGTTGGTAAAATATCACTTAGCATCACCAACGCTTCTTCATCAGCATGTGGCGGAATTAAATAAAGGCTGTTATCAGCATGTGGAATGCGAACATATTCTGCTTGTGTACCGTTTATCAGATGACCTAATATCCAGCCACCATCTTCACAATGCGAATACAATTGTTTCTTACAATATTCACAATTGCCATCGGATGTAATACATGAGATGATGACATGATCGCCTTTTTTAAAATTAGTGACAGATGTGCCCGCTTCTTCAATTACACCAACACCTTCATGACCCAATGTTGTGCCCGGTTTTACAGAAGGCGTTTTACCATGTAAGATGCCTAAGTCGGTTCCACAGATCGTCGTCTTTATAACTTTCACCAACGCATCTGTTGATTTTTCAATAACAGGTTTTGGTATTTCTTTTAAGGCAATTTTTCCAGGTCCGTCATACACTAAACCTTTCATTGTTGCATGACCGTTTATATTTTTATTTGTTTGTTTCTGATTGTTTGAGACTTCCGGTTTCTTTTCAACTGTGGTTGCCACTTATTCTATTTTTATGCGTTAGATAAATTGTTTTTTTTCTAAAAATCCTCATCATACAGTATCATACAGTTCACGTAGTGCCTTTAATTCCACAAAAGCTTTACCGCAATATTAACATTCTTAATCCTCATATACTAAGAGGGTTAATTTCCCTTCCTCATTTACAAGAAGACGATCATTATTATTGATAATTGAAGACCGATTCATTTTTTAATGATCAGTCATAAGAAATAATAGTTCCTGTATTTGCCAGGCCGCTGGAACCTCTTACATCTTTTGAAGAATGAGCATCTATTGCATCAACTGCGCTGCGGCCCTTGGAAGCGGCAAGCAAAGCAGATGATTTTTTCGATGGCTTTTTTTGCTTTTTTTCTGCAACCTTTTCAGGCATTATATTCCCTGTTTCTTTTTTGTCAATCGGGTTTGTAATAGGTTTCATTTTATTGACTACGTTCTCTTGTACTACTTTTTTGTTTGCCATCTTTTTAATTTTTATTAATTTTTATAAATCTATATTTCAAAACATCACCCGGCTTTTTAGCTAAACCGTTTCTAATATTTTTTTATGCTCTTCATATTGCTCTTTGCTTATTTCTCCGGTGGCGAAGCGCTTTTGTAAAATGTCAAGCGGAGCATCTTTCCTTCTTCTCTCTCCGGGAATACGCCAGGGTGTAAAGAATATCCAGAATATTAAACCCATCCAGATAATCCACCAGATAAAATTCATTCCCCAGTAATTGTTATACATATGCATAATTTCTTGTTTTTGAGTAGTAAGAAAATAACGCCAAGATTTTTTTTAAAAGAGTTTTTTTGCTATGATCTCCGGTGTTGCGGGATCAACCAATCCATAATTTTCAGAGAGCAGCTTTTCATTTTGATGATGATATTTCACCCTGCCCAGCAAGTGTGTGATAAGCGCAATATGTGTTGCCTTCTTTTTATCTGCGCTTACTATAAACCAGGGAGCCTGTTTGAAATTTGTTTTCAACAACATTTCATCTCGGGCATTTGAATAATCTTTCCAGTGCTTATGTGCTACCTCGTCAATAGGGCTTATTTTCCACTGCTTCAGCGGGTCTTTCTTGCGGTCATCAAATCTTCTTTGCTGTTCCTCTTTGCTGATATCCAAATAATATTTCAGGATAATGAAGCCACCCTCAATGAGTCCGCTCTCGAATGATTCTACTTCAGTGAAAAATGATTTGTATTGTTTGTGGGTGCAAAAGCCCATTACTTTTTCAACCCCAAGCCGGTTGTACCAGCTCCTGTTGAAAAGCACAAACTCGCCCGATACAGGCAGGTGAGCGGTGTAACGCTGAAAATACCATTCGCGTTCCTGCAAATCGGTTGGCTTACCCAAAGCCACCACTTTTGTTTCGCGTGGACTGAGATGTTTGATAATCCTTTTTATCGTTCCGTCTTTACCGGCAGCATCTCTTCCTTCAAGTATCACAAGCAGTTTTAAATCTGAAGCAATCACTTCCTTTTGCAACTTCACCAACTCTATAAAGAGTTCATGTAATATCTTTTTATTTTTATTTTTCTTTTCTTTGTTTGTGATGCACGGTTTCGTTTGCTTGTCTTTCAGTCCGTTGACGCCAATCTCCAAAAGTGTTTCCATTTCCGTTTTCATTTTATTATTTTTAAATTTTCATTGCGACTTTATTTAATCGTGGCATAGCGGCTTCGTGTTTCAGAAAAATTATCAACTGTTTTCCAAAGGAGCGCTTGCACTTCGGGAATGTTTAAATTGCGATTCATCAAATACGAAGCAGTCTTTTATCGCATCTGTTGAAATGTTCACAATAACTTTCGAATTTTCCCATTATATTTCTTTTATTGTTCCGGTTTCAATCAAAACTTTTTTACCATCAAACCAGTTATGTGTATCAACAACCAGGTACCTAATTTGCCAGTTGGCATCGTCGAAAATAAAATCACTTACGTGACCAAAATCTCCGTCAGATGCGTGAATATGATATCCCATAATTGTTTTTGTGCTTCTTAAATGAAGATCATCATCGCTTCTTTTATCGTTAGTATCAGCTTCCGTCACTAACTTTTCATCTATGATGGGATGATTATCCATGACTGCTGAACCACCTGCATAAAACCCGCCTCCCCCATACTTTTGCCAGGCATAGTGCCCATACAGTTGCAGATCCTGCTGCTGCGAAACGGGTTTATCTGTATCAATATTCGGGCTGGTCCTTATTTGTTCTTTGCTAAGATTTACAGGAAATGTTCCTGGCTCTGCATCTCTTTTTACTATGGCTTGGGGTGCGATGAGCACTTTACGGTAGAGAAACCAATTGCCTGTTTTTAAAATAATATAACGGATTACCCATGTGGTATCTTCGAAGTAAAACTCCTCCACTTTTCCTATATCGCCATCGGTGGCTTCCATGCTATAGCCGATTAAACTTTTAATATTTAGTTGCATATAATTTTTATTGTAAATTCTTTTTATTACGTTGTTATTATATTCTACCGGCATTTCAACAGCCACTTTATCCTTTCATTTTTTTAATTCTGATTCTAATACTTCCATTCACCTGTAATGCACTGCCATTTTCTTTATTTGCCTTTTCCTGTCCAATGCCCAAAGTTTAAGATGCTCTAACGTGTCTTCAATACAACCTTACCGCTGGGATATTGAACATTGCCATCATTTTCTGAGGTAATAAAAAATCCGGTAGGATTAGTTGTACTTACCGATTCTAATGAACTTTTTAAAGTAAAGCATTGTTTTTCCAATCACGTCACGTAATGCTGTTTGCGATGCTCAACTTATGGCGCTTAAATAATCGGCCACTTCAAGTGCGGCTTTTTGTGGTTCTAATACTTTCCAAAACAAAACTGCATCTACATCTACCGGCACCGTATCTTTTGTAAGTGTTTTTTCTGCTTTGAATGATGTTGTGATAACACGGGTATCAATCCAATATGGAATTGTGTCTATGATGGGAATGATAAAAAATAATCCCGGTCCTTTCAGCGAGTGGAATTGACCAAGCCTTAATACAACCGCTTTATCCCAGGGATTGGCGATCTTAACAGCGGAAGAAATAATAAGCGCTAGTACAAAGGCAACGCCTGCAATAATTTCGGTAAATAAAATATTTGAAAAACCAGATGCTGCGTATAAAATTGCCATCCCGGCACCGAACACCACAACAAATATTAATAAAGAAAATAAGCTTTTACTTTTCATGTTTAACCTCCTTAATCAGAATGCCTGTGTTGCTTTTTTTGAAGCAACGATGAGGTTATAAAGGTAGTTCGTCGAGCACCTTGGTATCTTACACAATCCGGGGAATAAGTTACATAAATCACACATTGATGTGATCAGGATTAGAAAGATTGATTACTTGATTTTTATCAGTCTTCGTACCCACTTTTGATAACTGTTGAAATCATTTTGAATTGAACATTCGCATTAAAATGATGTTTCGTATGTGCAGGGATAATAATTGATTCACCTAACTTCAACTTATAATCTTTATTATCAATCGTAAGTTCAGCAGCCCCATCAATGATTTGAATATAATTATCAAATGGGGAAGTTTTCTCCGCTAATTCCTCACCTGTATCAAACGAAGAAACAGTTACGTTACCTGTTGCCTTTTTGATGATTGTTTTACTTACCACAGCGTTGGGCATGTATTCAATAATTGCAACAACAATGTGAACTTTTGCTTTTTCGATCTCGGCAAAGCCATTATCAATTTTGATGGCATTTGTTATCATGGTTTACTTTTTTGCCCATAACGGAATTGATGCTTTTAAAAGCAACAGCAGTTATGAAATAATTACATTACAAAGTTGAGTTGAATGAAAATCTAAAGCATTACAGATAAACAGAAAAAGCTTACATAAATCACAGGTTTTCTAAGTTGCTCTGTCGTTTTTGCTTTAACTTTTTGAAGTAGGAAGGGGAAAGTCCGGTAATTTTTTTGAATTGGGCTGATAAATGGGCAACACTGCTGTAATGAAGCTTGTAAGAAATTTCTGTCAGGTTTAATTCATCATATAACAGCAATTCTTTTACTTTCTCAATTTTATGTATGATAATAAAGTGCTGTATTGTAATTCCTTTCACCTCCGAAAAAGTATTAGAGAGATAAGTATAATCGTGATGTAGTTTTTCGCTGATGTAATCAGAATAACTCACCTCAGGCAATTCATCTGAATAATGAATCATTTCTATAATCACATCTTTTATTTTCTCAATTAAAATGTTTTTTTTATCGTCCAGTAATTCAAGCCCCGACCGGAGTAAGTTTTTTTTAAGCTGATTGCGTTGCTCCTGTGTAATATCTTCCAAAATATCAACCGTTCCCAAATCAACAGTTGCGTAGTGCAACCCGAGCTTCTTCAACTCTTCTTTTACCATCATTTTGCAACGAAGGCTCACCATGTATTTAATATAAATTTTCATTGTTGCTAAGCTAAAACTATATGCAAAATATTGAAATAAATCCTTTCCGTATCACCTAATAAGATAAATCTTTAAGCACCCGAAAATTATCAGGAATAAGTCTGGCAAATGCGCCATTTTCCGGAATAGAACTGCTAAGAAATCGAGTGGCTGTTGCTGAGGGAAGCCGGAGGTTGCTATTGCATTGCTTTGTGTACTGGCTTAGCTACCGGAGGCTGGAGCTAATGTGCTCAATAGAATTGCAGAACGTACAAGTGAGTGACACAACAGACGCTCCCCTACTTTACTGAAGCTGGTCAACAAAATATACTGAATTTGTAAAAAAATCATTTTCCCATTCTTTTCAAAATGCCTTCCATCTGTGCAATCTCTCTTTCCTGCGATGCAATAATACTGTCCGCTAACTGTCTTACTTCCGGGTGTTTAATATTTGCATGTTTACTTACCATTACTGCTGAAGAATAATGTGGTATCATTGCTTTCATATACTGTACGTCACTTATGGGTGTTTGTGTGCGCAACGCGGCAAGTGTTACTGCAAACAAAACAATGCTTCCAATAATGATAGTTGTATTGAGCTTTTTATTTGAATACATTTTATCCATCATGGTCATCATTACTACTGCCATCGGTGCTACCATTAGCAATGCGATATAGATACGGGTGGCGCTTGTATGGTAATTTTCTAATTTGTCCATGTTTAGAAACATTACCAAGTACATGATGAAAAAGGAAATGAGCAGCATTACAACAAACTTTTTGTAGCTCACGCTTTGCATGTTGTGCCTGATTTTATTCTCTTCCATTATTATAAGTTTTCAAAATGAAAAAAGCAGGCATTAAGCCCCGCCTTTTGTAAAATATTTAAGCTGCCATCTTCCGGCATTCTTCAGCACACTGCTTACATGCCTTTGAACATCCCGGCAATGCCTGGTTTGATGTTTACCGCTAGCCTCACAGATGTCGGCACAGATACTGCAAATATCTTTACTTTTTCTTTTCCTACACTCATTAGCTGTGCTGCTGAATAATAGATAGCTGCACATTCCATATCTAATTGAATGCAGACACAGATGAACTCATTTGCAACTCTATTTTTGTTTTAAAATTTTGTAGTAGCTGTTGATTTTCCTTCTTTACATCGCATTGTAATAATTGTTCGCTCATTTGCAGAAGCGCATCCTGAATATACCAGTCTCCTTTGCCATAATGCCAAATAGGATAGAAACATTCTGCAAATAATTCCTCAAACGAAAGTTGTTTTACAGCAATGCGTATTACCTCGTCTTCACCGGCTATCATTAACGGCAGATAGTTATACAATCTAAAACGAAACAGGTCGGCTAAAGCATGAATACTCAACACGGCAGTTTCAGGGTCGTTTATACCAGGACTTAATGCCTTGATGGCAACTTCCGCAAGCTGGTGGTAACCATAATAGGAGTTTTTATCTATGGGTTGACCGCTGTATAAATCTATTGCTACCACCAGCTCATCTATATCTTCCTTATGTAATTTTTTCTCGCCAGACACAATAAGTAACGGGCTGCCCTCTAATAAATATGAGCCTGGAGAATAAAGCATTTGAACAAGCACATCATGTTTTTCGGCAAAGCGTAGAAGTGACGGTTTATTAAATCCCTGGTAGTAATCAGATGAAGGCATAAAAATGGTTTGTGCCTTTTTTTCATCTGGCGTATATATACTTGCCTTTTCCGGGCAACATTGATGTTGTAGTGTATGTAATGTTTTCTTGTGTATACGATTTATTATCGTTTCGAACTTAACGGATTGCGTTACATAATGCAGAAAGTAAATAAACAGAAATATGTCTGCTACAGTGAACAACAACAATAAATAAATGCTTAAAGCAGGTACATAAATTCCAGATGTTATATCGCGTATCGTACTAAGTAAAAACAATGAATATACAATAGTGCCAATATAAAAGCCTAAGATGATTTGCTGAAACCTGTTGCCGATCATGCTGTCAAGCATCCGGTTGCTCATCTGGGATGCAGCCTGGTTTAACAGTATCATTACCATTGAGAAGCTGAATACTGTAAGTGAAATAATGCCGCCGGAAATGGTTGTAAGTATAGAACGTGCTGTGCTTGCATCGCGCAAACTTAACCAGCTTAATTGCGACTTAATATGCTTTCCTGTTTCCGAAAAATCTAATTCAAGCATTAGAATGGACAGCAGCAAAAAACCTGAAGATATCACAGCAGGATAAAAAGCAATACTGTTGACTGTTTTGCTGTAGCACTTACGTAGCCATTTTAAAAATTTTTTAATCATAATTATTATAGGTAACTATCCTCTTTTTTGTTGTTAACAGTTAAAATACAAACTCTCGAAATTTGAATTATTCAGCCTGCTTAAGCGGAAAATTTGATACAGTACTTAAAGCTTCAGCGTTTTCTCCTTCTATTTTTTTTATCACCGTAATATCACCTGTTGTCTCAAGCACAACAACAGCTAAATCCTCCAACTGTGTAACGCCATTACTCCTTGCAGCAGCAAATAATTCATCTTTGGTTATTCTTTCCCTTTTCATAACGTCATACAAAATTTCACCTTTATACGCTATCAAAGTTGGTTTGTTGGTAATAATGTATTTAACTGCTTTAAATCTTGTAGAGAGTGTTGTTATTAAGAACTGAAGAAATATTAAAATTAGAAAGACCAGAGCGCCATCGGTTAATGTAACATTTTTGTTTAGAGAAACGGTAGCCAGGCACGAGCCTAAAGCAACAGTTACTATAAAATCAAAAGCATTCATTTTTGATAACGTTCGTTTGCCCGATAAGCGCAAAAAAAATATAAGGCATATATAGGCAAGTATAGTGATTACAAAAGTTCTTATAATGCTCTCCCAGCTATCAAAAAATATGCTTTTCATGTCGTATGTTTCGCTTTATTTATTCAAATAAATGTGCCGCCAGTTTTTTATCATGTCCATAAATGTCATCTGTAAAACGCAGCAACCCCTTTTCATCTACCCGCGATGTAAATACGTGATTAAAACAGGAACCGTTTTACCAAGCGTTACCCACTTCTCTTTAGAACTGTTCATAGCTGCTTTATTTTTTTCGTTCGTCCACTCAGCTTGATTGCGTAAGAGATAAACAGCTAAGTCAAACGGCTGGTGAAGCCTGATACAACCATGGCTGAAAGCTCGTTGCTGCCTGTTGAACAAACCACGGCTGGGTGTATCGTGAAAGTAAATGTTATATTTTTCACCTGCTTTATAGATATTTCGTTACAAAACACATCTAATAAAAAGAATAAAGTTGTCGCTATTACCGGTATAATATATCTCATGAATGCCTGTTAATTGTGTGCAATAAATATTGGCGCATTTGTTTGCGTCATAATATAGTTGGCATGGCTCTCTTTAAAAAATCTTGACAATGAACTTCTGCCGAAAGAGCCCATTATAATTAGTGGGTTAGATAATCTGTTGATATAATTGATAAGCTCGTTTTTTGTTTCGCCCTTAATGATTTCAATTTTTGCATTTGGATAATGCAAGGGCAGCCACTCTCTAATCAGGTCGTCATACTCTAATCCCAGCACATTCGTTGGTAAGACAGATACAAAGTGAACGGGTAAATTTTTGTAAAAGCCAAAAAGATATGTAAACAATCTGATTGCGTATATACTTGACAATTTATCGTCGTAAGCAAATACTAACGTGTCGGTGTTGGTGTAATCTTTATTAATCATTAATACCGGGCAATGAGTATCTGCTAAAAATGTGTTCATTGAATAATGGATAGGTGGTGTGTCTGCATCGCATACAATCAGGTCGGCAAAAGCACTGTAGTCTATTAGTGTATCTAAATGATTGGTGCTGATAGTATGGGTTCTAAAAGAAACATTTGCTGCCTCACAGGTATCGGCAAATAATTTCATACTTGTGTCTAAAAATTTCAAGTGCTCATCTTCGTCTGAAGCTGTTGTTAAATCCTTATCGGTGAGATTTATATCGCTTGGAAAAAGGTAACTGTCACTGTATTTGAGGCTTTGAGCCAATATGCCAAACAGCGTTGCCTCATTTTTAACCGCAAGTTTGATGGCAAAGTTAAGTGCGGTGGCGGGTACTTTATAGTCGTTAATCAACACCAATATCTTTTTCATCTGAACAGAATTTAAATGTTAAAATAGTGCATTACCTTTATAAAGGTATTTCTTTTGTCCTCAAACTATTGCCTTACGCGTTTACCGCCCTGCAATCAAAAAAATTTATGCAAAACATTGAAAAGAACGCTACAGAAAGCGCAGATAAAAGCACCTTTTTCGCCTCAACGAAAAACAAAATATTAGTTGCTGCCGGTGTAATAATTTTACTCTTTGCAGCACTATGGATTTGGAAAGCTGCAGAGATAAAAAATCTTAAACAGGAGCATGATAAAAGAGAAGCGTTGCTGCAACAGCAGGCTGCTGACCTGCTTAGGCAGGCAGATTACCGGTATTTAAAACTGTTAGCAAAGCCGTATGTTTGGGCGATACGAAAAGAAATGATGAAGGGAAATATTGAAGCAGTAAACTTATATGCAAATGATATGGTGAAAGAAAAAAACTTTCAAACCATTACCGTTGCAGATGAAAAAGGAGTGGTTGTTTCATCAACCAATAAGAAGCTGGAAGGCAAGCCATACGCATCTGTAGCAAATGCAGCATCACTTAACAGCGATAGCACTGTTGTTAGCCAAACTGATAACGGTGCAGTAAATGTAACTTCTCCTGTTATGGGATTTAATAAAAGAATTGGCACGCTTATTTTTAATTATATGCCTCCAAAAGGTGAATTGAAATAGTTGAATTAAAATGTAAGCATTAAAAAACTACAAACAGCAATTTGCAGACCGGCTTGTTTATTAAGAAGAACTTTTTCCGGCTTTTATAATACAGATGCAAATGAGTAAGCTAAGCGTAAAGGGAATATGGCAACTTTTGAAAAATGCAGGCGCCGGATTTGGCAAACATAAGATTCTTAAATTAAGCGCATCGCTTGCCTATTATACCACTTTTTCTATTGGTCCAACGTTGCTTGTTGCTATATTTTTTGCTGATTTATTTTTGGGGCGGGAGGCGATTGAGGGAACTATTTATAAACAGATGAGTGGTTTGGTGGGTAAAGAAACGGCGCTGCAAATACAGAGTATTATAAAGAATGCCTCAATAACCGGTAACAATTTTACAGCTATCATCAGTTTTGTAACGTTGATAATAGCAGCTACCACTGTGTTTACAGAAATGCAGGATTCAATCAACACGATATGGAATTTAAAAGTAAAAGCCGGTAGTGGCTGGTTGCGGATGTTGAAAAACAGGCTTCTCTCTTTTTCGGTTACTGCAAGCCTGGGATTTCTTTTGCTCGTCTCTCTTTTAATAAATACGTTGCTTGAGGGGTTTATGCATCAGCTTCAGCAAATGTTTCCTCACAGTGCTCTTGTGGTTATCTATGTAGTTAATCTATTGATTACACTTATAGTTGTTGCATTTTTATTTGCTATTATTTTTAAGGTACTGCCCGATGCAATTATTAGCTGGAAAGATGTGGTTGCAGGTTCTTTATTTACAGCAGTATTATTTATGATTGGAAAGTTTTGCATTACACTCTATCTAAATAACAGCAACATCAGCAACAGTTATGGCTCTGCGGGTTCGTTGGTAGTATTGCTTTTATGGGTTTATTACTCTTCGGTCATTTTATATTTTGGCGCAGAGTTTACCAAAGCCTATGCTTTAAAATATGGCTCGGTAATCAAGCCCAAAGATTACGCAGTAACCATACAAACAGTTCAGGTAGAAAGTGATGAGAGCAGTGTGCAACAAAATGAAGAAAACACAAAAAATACGGAAAAAGAAATACGAAGCAGGAAGAACGAAGTAAAGAAGAAAGATTCTTAGTAAAATTATTTTTCAACATAAATAACATTTTTAGCATGAATGAGATTTTGAAAAGACTTGAAGTTTATTATGTAGCTTTTTTAAAAGCCATACCCCGTATCGGGCTTGCCATTTTAATTTTAGTTATAGGTATTTTTATTGTAAGCTGGCTTACGTCTGTCTTTCAAAAAAGAATCAGAAGCAAATCTCACGATCAACTGATGAGCACTTTTTTAGCAAAGGCCATTAAAGTGGTTTTAATAATTTGTCTTTGTCTTTTTGCGCTGCAGACTGCCGGGTTAAGTGGTATTGCAGGCGGCATATTGGCAACAGCAGGGGCATCGGCAGTTGTTTTAGGTTTTGCTTTTAAAGATATTGCTGGAAATTTTTTAGCAGGTATCATACTTGCCTTTAACCGCCCGTTTCATGTGGATGATACCGTACAAATTGAAAATGTATTTGGAAAGGTAAAGTCAATGGAATTCAGGTATACCAAAATAACCACTTTTGACGGCAGAAATGTTTATATACCCAATGCAGATGTACTTACCAAGCCCGTATTTAATTATACAGAAGATGGTTTTTACCGGGCAGATTTTGTTGTAGGAATTGCTTATGAAAATGATATTGAAAAAGCAAAAGAAATTATTATTTCATGCTTTAAAGAAGATGAGGAAATAGTAAAAGATGAAGCGCATGTAAACTTTGTTGCCGAAGATGAACTTGCTGCAAGCACTGTAAACCTAAAAGTGTTTTTTTGGGTTACAACAGAAGACTTTAGGCGCGGCACTTTACAAACCCGTGGAAGGCTCATTCAAAAAGTAAAAACAAGGCTGGAAGAAAATGGGTTTAATCTTCCAGCCGATATTAGAGAGCTTAAATTTTATGAAGCCTCAAAACCTTTTCAAATCATTTCAACACAGGATGAAAGCACGGACAAAGTGCAATAAAATTAATTTCTTAAACACTATACTTTTACTTCTAATGATTTCGTAAGCGACCGATGGTGGTATCGAGTGAACTTTTTAATTTATCCAATGCGCCTTTTAATGCCTCTTGTATTGTATTGCCATGAGCGGTAACTGCAACCGGCTGCATTCCTTCAAGGCGTGCCTCCAGCATACAACGCTTATCGTTAATGCCGCTTTTGTGGCTATTCTCATCGTTTAAGTGAACTTCTATCCTCGTAATCTGCTCATCAAACCTTTTTAAAGTTTCAGCAATAGTGCTTTGTACAAAATTGCTTAGTCCTTCGGTTCCGGTTATGTTGTTGTCTGAATTGATTTGAATTGTCATGATGGTTTATTTTTTTAATTTTTTCTACTAACTGGCGAAAGGTATAATTTTTTTATTTGCCCAATACATTACTAAAAGTCCAAAGATGCAGAGGTAACAACGATACTATAGAAAACTAAAGCAGGTATTATCATAAAAAAGATAAAGCTCATTTTATGTTCCAAGTGAGAAGTTAAATACCACTTTTGAACCATCTGGCGCAATTGCAAATTTTTGAATCATACCACTTTGGGCAGACAGTAAGGCCATATCAATATCTTTCGGATTGTCAATCGGTTTGCCGTTGATAAAAGCGATAATGGTACCGGGGGGAATGCCGGCCTGGTCAAAAAAACCATCCTTACGCACCCTGGTTACCAAAACACCTGCATTTAAATTAAAGTGCTGTTTGATATTAGCAGTAAGCGGAGCGAAAGTGACTCCAAGCCTGTTGTATATTTCCTGAAGCGCTCTATCACTTTTAGCTTCAGGTTTTTCAGTTTTTGCCACAACTTCACCGTGCAATGTAGCAGAGACTGTAGCGGTAGCGTCTTTGCGCTGGTAGGTTAATTTAATGGTGTCGCCTGATTTGTGTCTTGTTATTCTTTCAGAAAACTCCGTTGACGAATTGATTAAAACGCCATCTATACTTTGAATAATGTCACCTTCTTTAAGGCCGGCCGCAGCAGCGGCACTTTCATTTTGCACACCGGTTATGTAAACGCCTTTTACCAAAGCAGGATTGAGACCCTGTTGTATTAAGTACTGGTCTTCAGCAGATGGCGCTGGAAAGGAAACACCCAACACACCTCGCTTAACCACTCCAAAGTTTTTTAAATCATCCAAAATCTTTTTTGCCAGGTTTACAGGTATGGCAAAAGCATAGCCCGCATAACTACCTGTTTGCGAAGCTATGGCTGAATTAATGCCTATCAATTCTCCATCGGTGTTAACAAGTGCACCTCCGCTATTGCCCGGGTTAATGGCAGCATCTGTTTGAATAAATGATTCAACAGCCATATTACTTTCAGGCGCCGCATTATTTTGCATGGTATTGCTGCCTGGCCGGTTTATGATTCCAATGCTTCTGGCTTTGGCGCTTACAATGCCTGCAGTTACGGTTGTATTAAGTGAAAGGGGAAAACCTACAGCTAAGACCCATTCGCCTATCTGCGCCTTATCAGAGTTTCCTAATTTAACAACAGGAAGATTGTTAGCATCTACTTTTATAAGCGCTAAATCTGTATTAGGATCACGGCCAATCAACTTTGCAGAGAAGTTTCGCCTGTCAGGAAGTATAACGTCAATAGCGGATGCGTTTTCAACCACATGATTATTTGTAGCTATAAATTCCTCAGGACTTATAATTACACCTGATCCTGATGCGCCATAATCTGATGAGGAATTGAAATGAATTTTAATATGCACTACCGCCGGCATCACCATCTTCGACGCCGTTACAAAATTTACATTGCCATTTGAAGTGTTTATGGCAGCAGCATTTTCTGTTGGGTGTGTTACACTGTCTTCTGTACTGCCACCTTTATCTGCCCTTTGCTTATCGGTATAACTAATGGCTAGACTTTGCAATATTATAAATAAAACCGGAAGCAGGATGGCGTGCGACTTATTCATATCCGGCAGCATTATTTTTAATTAGAAAGGTTACTTATGAGAAATGAAGCGGCCATAATAGTTTTTAAGATTCGCCTCGTACTCTGCGCTTAGCTGTTTTGAAGCATCATATTCCGGGCTGTTTTTAACCTGGTCAACCGAAGCGTTTACAATGACTTCTGAAGTTGCCCAATTTATTTCTTTTATCCAATCAGGCGATATTGTTACCTTCTTGCCGGGAAACCAATTTCCGGTGTCAACTACCATATAATGTATTGTCCAGTTGCTGTCATCTACTATAAAATCCTCCACATCACCAATAGTATCATCCAATGCATGAATAGTATAGCCCTGCACGTTTTTAGCGCTTCGTAAGTGAGGGTCGCCGTCTGCTTCAGCGTCGGGGGTATTTTTACTGTTTTTTACTGCCTCCTCCATAGGCACGTATGACATGGGCATCATCATTCCGGTAGTGCCCATACCACCAGCCCACATGGTGCCGCCCCAGTAATTTGTCCAGGGATAATGTGCATACAGTTCCACTTCGTGCTGCCGGGAAACCGGTTGGTCGGTGTCTATTTCGGGGCTTTTTTTAATTTGCTCTTTAGTGAGGTTAACAGGGAATGTTTCATTTGCCCAATCAACTTGTAAAAGCGCTTCTGGTGAAATAAGCACCTTGCGGTTTGATAGCCAATTTCCTGTTTCTACAACAAGATAGCGTATCGTCCAGGTTACATCATCAAAAAAAAAGTCCTTTACTTTTCCTATCTCGCCGTCGGAGGCGCCCATTGTAAAACCCGTCAGATTCTTGATAGTTCGCTTCATATTTTTATTTTTAAAGTGTGGGGCCTAATGGAGGCCGTTTAAATTCCTTGCAATTATAAAACTGGTTTTCTGCACCGCTTTCTTCATCAAAGTGATTACCAGGGAAATAGTGAGGCAGAACCATTAGCTCATAAGACTTCTCAATGTCAACTCCCTTCTTAAATCTTTTTGTTTTTGCAAAAGTGGTATAATCTATTTGGTTAGTATGCACTTTCTTATTGTCTTCATCAAGCGTTACCATGCCTATTGGTATAATAAGGTGG
>JAABUK010006547.1_pt1 | contig 17316 bp, 32 predicted proteins | sample 5559141 | NCBI WGS metagenome assembly JAABUK01 (sample SAMN10711869, study PRJNA513367) | rock metagenome | isolation source: Antarctica rocks | place: Antarctica: Victoria Land, Pudding Butte nord | collected 2016-01-03 | reverse complement strand
TACTAAGGTTTCTACAGAGACTCTATACAATCTCTAAAAAAGTGTAATTAAGTAATTAAGGGTATAAGTACTACCATAAGTACTGGGTAGTGAATTGGACCTGAAACCCTAGTTACAACCTGTGATTTAGGAGCTATTTAGGCAGACAGATAATGCTTGTTTTTAATATCTTTAAAACGGAGTATTAGTAAAGGGGCTGTGATGTAAGGAATCTACACACACCCAAACCCTATGCTTGATGACAAATTCTGACAAATCACAGAAAATAACCTATGGTCAGTGGTCAGATAGATATATATATATGCTATGCCCATTGCCATTGGGATTTATGCTGGGCAATGGGATTAGTGCAGTCAATGCAATACCAATCTGGTATGCATGTCAAAGGCGGCATCTTGCAATATGTTCCGTCTGAACGCTGACAACTTCCCGACTTGGCGTTGGGTCAGAAGTGTGACAGGCCGAAAAAGACAAAGCCAGTGCCTTCTTACTTGAAAGCTTTCCCGTTCTGTCTCCCCCACCTCCCCGGGGTGATCTCCCCGGGGCCGACCTCAGATTCTAGGGTCAGAGGAATCGATGTTTCAACACGAGCACCAGGTCAACCGTCGTGTCCGCGATAAGTTCATGCTTCGCGCATACCAATCAACAGAACTCCCATCTCTGCACTGTAAACGTACACGCAAGTTCTGAAGCTGTGGCATCTGGTACACCGTCAGTACTATTGCATTGTACACCTGAACACTGGTAAGGCACGTACGCACCCTGAGCAACTAACATTCCTGACACAGAGCACAGGCGTCCTACGCGTGCTCACACCCTCGAAAAACAGCTGCCAAGACGTGCTGGCAGGCAAGTTCAATCCTGCTTTTCCTGCGGTAGCCTACTGACATACACGTTCAAGCTACATGTGCGCGAGCGGCTGACCTGGGCGTCATTCGCAAGCCCGCAATCAAAACATCAAAGCTGACTTTCGACAGTGTGATGTGCAGTTTCAGGCAGCAAAAGGCCGCCCGAGGTACACAAAATGCAGGTTTTCCGGGCTGTTCTGTTGCTTCTCGGCAGTGTGTTGACCGCAGCTCAGACACCGACCTTCGGCACTCAGTACACAGGCGATGTGAGGTTTCATCTGGATGCACCTGCTGATGCGCACGGTCTCTGCGGACCCTGACTTCGTTTGCTGCAGGGCACTTATTATGGCGACCAGTCAGGTGCTGGACACTGCAGTTTCCAGTTTTCGAACTCGTTCACATTGGCATGGACGACTGGTGTATACACCGGTGTAGCTGTCAATGAGCCTCAGTATGGCACTTCTGCGCCTTGTGGCATGTGCATAGCCTTTTGGGGAACAGGCCTAGGTGATCTTTGCACACAACTCCCATCTTGTTGCATGCCCATGCTTATCCCCTATTACACACGGAAGGCAATTGTGCAGGTTGTGATCATGGCTGCTGAAATTAAACCTTGTTGTGATGATGCATCAGGGTCCGGAGCCAACCCTATCTCTACTGCCGTTCAATATGGCATTGCAACAGATGAGTGTCCAGAGTGCCTGTCAGGCGCTTTAGACCTGGCTCAGGATGGTGATGGTCGCTGGACCATTGACTGGTACCCAGTGCAGTGCAATGTTGGAGATTCGTTCTTTGAGTACTCCTTCCAAGGCAGCAATGCTGAGTATGTCAAGATGGCCATCACCAATACCAGGTAAGGCCTCCTTTGTATAGGTCTCCCTACCATCTTCCCTGACTTATTGCCTAACTGGCTGAAAGTCCAAGGGAAGCTTGGGCCCAACTCAGGATTACCTCAAGCTTTTGTATACTGTGTCGCCTAAAAGCATCCTCATTTCTTATCTTTCCTTTCCTCCAGTGCTGTTCTGGCTTATTATAATACAATTGTCCTCTTGAGAATGCTGTTTGGTGCCTCTGTGTCAGCGTCAACTGTCTACGCCTTGTTTAGACCTTTTGCCAGCCTCTTTGCTCTGTTTATTGCACTTGGCCATGATGTCCCGTCAGTTGTGATGTCCTACTCAGTGACTATGCCGTCGTATGACACTGCTTGATATGCCCTTCCAACGTTTGTCAACAAAGTCCCTTTGCAAATGCATCAGCACTTTGACATACAGGGTGCCAGCGGCTGCTGTAAGCATTGAGGTGGATGGTGTCTACCAAGCCATGACCAAGACAGTGGACAACTACTGGCTGGCTGACAGCAGCACCTACACCTTCCCTGCATCAGTGCAGGTCACATCTGTGCTGGGTGACACTGTCACTGATGCTGTCAATGTGGCTTCTCCTTCTGGCGCTGTTGTGGGAGCAGCGCAATTTCCCCTCAGCTCTTCATATGATGTTGTTGGAGGTACGGTACCCCAAGTCATGTTACCTGCTACTGCCTGCATTTGTGTGTCATCTGCTGTGTTACACACAGAATTTGCTTGCCCCAACAGGATGCACAGCACTTGCATCCTGAGTGTTGCCACTTGCTCTTGCATGTCATCCATCAGTGTCAGCCATCTGCTGAGAGTGTAGCACATAGTACACATTGCTGGCTGACATGTTGCACATGGCATGTGCTTGTCTGTTCAGCGGGTTGTGTGCATGCAGGCGCCTCAGCAACAACCAGTCCAGCAACGACCAGTCCAGCAACGACCAGTCCAGCATCATCACCAGAAGCTAGTCCAGAAGCTGTCACATCTCCATCACCCACTGCGGCAGCCACAACATCACCCACTGCAGCAGCCACAACAGCACCTACAGCAGAACCGAGTGCAACACCAACCCCCACTGCTGAGTCTGTGTCGCCCACGCTCACTGCAGAGTCTGCATCACCCACACCTGAGTCTGTATCGCCCACCACCACATCCACTCCTGACAGTCCATCACCAGCAAGCTCTAATGCATCTAGCCCTGCTGCGCCCTATGCATCAGCAACCACCAACTACAGTGTAAATGCTAGCGTGCCGGCACCCCCCATCCCTCCCAGTGCAGAAATCATCCCTTCGCCAGCCACCGTCGCTACCGGCACTCAACAGGCCAGCGCTGTTGTTGCCAATGTGTCATCACCTGCTGTGCACGCTACTGCACCCACAGTTGCAGTGACTTCACAAATAAATGGGGAGGCTTCGGTATCTGGTACAGTCAGCTCACCTTCAGTCAATTCCAGCTCATCTGCCGTGACTGCTACCAGCACCCCAGACGGTGACACAGGCTTAGTCAGTACCCCAGCAAACTGCACCCTGTCTGTGGCAGCCCTGCAGCAGTGTGGGGGCCGAGGGGGGGTCTGTGCCAATCAAGCCGCCAACAGCAGCCAGTGCAAAGATGCAGAGTGGGACAACGCATGCTGCACATCAGGCTACTACTGCAAGAGGTCTCAGCAATGGAGCTGGACTTGTCACAGAACAGAGACCAACACAACACAGACAGTTGGCGGGGTTGTTGCTGACTATCATCAGTGTGGTGGCCTGGGCAATTGTGCTGAGAGCCTGTGTGCTGACACTGAGTGGGCTGGATACAGCTGCTACTCAGGTTTTGCATGCCTGCGCTGGGATGCCTTCTATTGGCAGTGCAGAGACATCCCATTTGCGCAAGCAGCATAACGAAGGTCATATTGCTGAGAACATGTCGTCCTGGTGCAGAGCAATCAGCAGTGCAGCTGCTTGAATTATCAGCTCTGAGCTTTGTGCAATTTTGTACCTTGCTGAAGTGTGCAGCCATGTACATATAGGAACTTGGGGTATCCTGCTTTTCAAGACAAACAGTGCCTTGTCTTCTGGTCTGATCAAGCTCTCATGTGTGCACGTGCATGATGCATACGTGCACAGGATTTTGTGGTTGTGTCCGAATCTGCTATGCTCTTGGCCAGACCTTATGTTTTGTGCTTGTGCAAGCTGTATCAGACTCAGGCTATATTTTTTGTCTATGTGCCATTTATGCAAGGCTGTTACTCTTATTATTCGTGCTTCACAGTGCTCATCATTCTTTAGAGCTTCTCTGTATGTTGTAATGACTGTTGCGCTTGGTCACAGTTGCACGTGTGTGCACAGTCCACTATAAAATCTATTGCCATGCAAAAACTTGCAAGCGATCATGGCACGCTTCATGCAGCCAGCTGATCATGGCTAAATAAAAGAAATGCATGTCAACGCAGACCACACATTGTGTTGCTGCAGTATACCGGTACCGTGGTATCGCCGTGGGAATAGACTCTGAGGACCCCTTGTAAAATATGCATAAGTTGTTAAGATGCAACAATTGCATGTGAGCTCATTCGATGCCACAGCCTTGGCATATGCAGGAAGGGGCTTTGACCCTCATTTTCTGCTCAATCTGGCAGGTACACAACAAAGCTGGTCTTTCTATGTTGAGCTGCTGTGGGGTGAATATTGTTAGCAACTAAGCTGTAGCTTCAGCTAAAACGGCGCATCTGTTCACAGCCTGGTCAGGCGTCTGTATTGATGGCAATTGCAGATACAAAAGCCTCTTTTGGGACCTCTACTTTCCCAAACATCTGCACCAAAGGTCCAAGCTCTGAGAGTTTTGGTGGAAATGTGCACTGACGCATGCAATATGGCCTCTGCCACACATTTGCTAAGCAGCATGACACTGATGTCAAATGCCTCTCAAGTTGCCAGCATTGGATGTGCAAGGCATGCAGCATGTCCAGCAGGACACAGACACATGGACATGTCTGATGCATCAGGAACCAGTCTATCTCAATGGACTCTGATCTGCATGTCAATCGTGCCCATGGAATACGGGACAGAGGACATAAGCAAAGACTGTACCTTCATGCGCTTTTTACCAGCAGCCTGCTTCTTTAGCAGCTTCTTTTTGCGGCTGATGTCACCTCCATAGCATTTGGCAAGCACATCCTTGCGCATTGCTGCATGGACAATCAAGCAAGGTTAAGTACACAAGATGCCTGGTGCAAATGCCTGTCAATTGACAGGAGCTGGCAGCACGCTCACAAGAAGCCAGTCAAGTTGCGTATGTGGACAAGTGCATTCAAGGCAAGCCTTCTCACTTTGTTTGCTCTTATGATTTAGTGCTTTGCATGCTTTTCCTATTGAGTTGGCGACAACGGTGTAACTTCCAGACCACAATTGCAGGGTAGACTGAGCAAGCCAATCAGTAAGCCTTCCAGCAATCCAATCAAGAGCTAGTCAGCAAGCCAATCAGCAAGGCGATGCCACATGTGCATCTTCAGTGCAAAGTATGGCAATGTTGAATGAGGTGGAGTGCAGGCAGTACCTGGAATAGCTTCTGATGCCACAATTCTGGCTCCAATGGCAGCTTGGATGGGCACCTTGAACTGCTGGCGGGGGATGAGCTCCTTCAAGCGAGCTGCCAGGGCTTTGCCCACCTTGTAGGCTGCCTCCCTGTGCACTATTGTAGCTAAAGGGTCCACTGCCTGCATTGCACAGCACCCAGCTGCTGCTACATGGTAGTCAAGGTCAAACTGCCTCAATGTCATACCCTTGGGTGCTGGTCTACAACAATGCTGGAGTTTCAGTATTTGGGAATCAACCTTTGAGTGTGACCACACTGCGTCAGGTACACTGATCATAACAGCAGGCATGCGAGCTGGTACAGGCATAGTTTGGCTGACTAGCCAACTTTGTGGTCCACAGGGCAGACAGTGAGCAGGACAGCTGTGAAAAGTTGCCTGATCAGGCTACCTTGACACATGCTGCAATGTCACTTGTTCAATGGCAAAGACAAGGTGCAAGACGTGTGATGGTGGGAATGAAGGAGGAGTGCAGGGTCTGACCTCTGCATTGATCTTGATGTCCAAGCGCACAAGGTCGCTCTCTCGGTAGCCGATGAGCTTGTACTCCATGCTGGCGTACCCTCGACTGCGGCTCTTCAGCTCATCAAAGAAGTCTGTCACCACCTGCGCCAATGCTTCCAGTGTGCTTGCTATCGCAACAGAAGCATTCAGGACATGGGCATCAAGCAAGGCTGGCAGGTGCATAGTGTGTGCACAACACATGTGGTACTATCACAGCAAAAGCATTCAGGACTTGGGCATCAAGCAAGCGTGGCAGGTGCATAGTTTGTGCACAACAGATGTAGTACCATTGCCAGCAGGTGAGGGCTGCTGAATAGATCTGACCTGGCTCCAGCAACATCACACGTCTGCCAGGATCCCAAAAAGACGTCTGTGCAGTTGCACACACAGACAAACACACAAACAGACACTCCTGCAGGCGTGGTCCAATCAAGTGCAACAAATTGGCAGTATGATTCTATGGAGCATGTGCGTAGGGACCAGGGGGTCAGGAGGGGGGGAGGGGGCGCTGAAGGGGGCTGACCAGGGCAAGAGGGAGCTCATAGATAAGGGTGGTGCGAGTCTCTGTCAGGAACTGCATGTCAATGAAGTCCCCTCGCCGCGCCTGGCACAGCTCCATCAGAGTCCCCACAGAATCCTTGGGAGTGATGATCTCCATCCTGCATCCACACACACCTTCGTACATCTGTACCGGCGTTCCTACACAGTGTGTGTGCGTGCTTGTGTGTTTGTGCTGCAATGAACGACGCAAGCGTACGCCATGCTGTTCAGCATGTAATAGCTTGCATCTCAGTTGGTTCAGCTAATCTGCAGCATTGTCAAGCAAATTTCACTGCTGCCATCTGCTGTGACATGTTGAGTATTTGTTGCCGGTTTTCACACAGACTTGGCAATATGGTGTCACCTGACATAGGGCTCGCTGATGTACTCCCGTTTGGCAGCATCAGGCAGGTTGCAGGGGTTGTCCACCGTGACCTCCTCTCCATCTGTCATCATGCATCTGTACACCACAGTGGGGGCGGTGATGATCAGATCCAGGTCATACTCACGCTCCAATCGTTCCTGTACAATCTCCATGTGCAACAGACCTAGGAAGCCACAGCGGAAGCCGAAGCCCATTGCACTGGACACCTACACGACCAGAAGTCACCAGCTTGGCTATCGTGGCACTTCACGAAACAAGAGATTGCAATATACATCAAAATGCCCATTCTGAGCATTGCGCGCTTGATTGCACACTTGTGATTGCCGTGAGACACCTGCTTTGTGATCACTACTACATCATGCAGCAGGCGGAGTCTTCTGATCAGTTCCCAAACTGAGCTTGGTGATTATGTCTACTGGGCAGCTAAAAGCAGCATCTGACAGATGTACAGGTCCACTGTGCAGAGGAGCTGGTCCCACTGTTCTGCATACAGCTTTGTGCATGCTGCATGTGCTTGACAAGGTTGCCAGTCCTGAATGCATGCTGCTAACCTCTGGTTCAAACTGCAGGGCAGCGTCATTGAGCTGAAGGCGGCCCAGAGCCTCTCTCAGTGGCTCAAACTGCTCTGCATCTGTGGGGAACAGCCCACAATACACTGCAGGCATGACTTGAACGTACCCTGCAACCAGACTCATGTTACAAACCCAAGCAAACATTGAGCTAAGATATCAATGCAAAACACTGGGGAACCTGTTGGTTGTACAGCTTTATATTGCATATACATTGTACATACTGGAGCAGTGACCTTAGCAACTGCTGTGGTAGCATTACGTATCGGCTGTTTTGCTAACAATATGCTCTGAAACCATGCAATGGGTGATATGAGTTGCCTGGCACAGCATCACCTGCCAGAGCCTCAGCTGCTTGTTGCTTTTTGAGGGTGATGGTGTCTCCAACACGAGCATCTGCAACAGCTTTGATGGAGGCTGCCAGGTAGCCCACCTCCCCTGCTATCAGCTCATCCACCTGCACCCCCACACAATGCTTTGTTGCCAAGTTGATTTTACACTGTACAGATCAACCGTAAAGATGTCTGATGACAGATGTGTCCTACCACATCTTTTACACAGGCTGGCATTGGACGGCAGCTAATGATCTGTGCTGCTGAGACCAACAGTGCAAGGGGTGAGGGGGGTGGGGGGACACACAAGGAGTTGCTCTCTGCCAGTTGGTGTTGAATGATATGCTAAGATTTGCAGCTACTACAGATTGACAAAAGTACCCATTTCTGCTTGGCAGGGTCTGCCTGTTATACCCAGTGTCAGACCCTGCCTGCAAGAACGGACTTCATGTATGAGCGCTGGGGCAAGCAACATGAATACATCAAGGCGCAGCAATCTGGGCTGCAATAGCTTCAAAGCAACAAACAACCAAAGTGTGTAAGGAGACGGAACATTGCAATGGAAGAGCAATCAGAAAGAGTTGAGAAAAAGTTGAGCGGGCGCAGGAGAGTTGGGGACAGACCGGCACAGGTGCAGGGGTGCGTACTCCCACTTCGTCCACTTGATACTCCTTCTTGGTGTTCATGAGCCGGATGACATCACCTCTACGCAGGCACCCGTCCACCACTCTGAACGCCACGACAACACCCTGCATCACACACTCATGGAGTTGACCAACTGGGCTATCAACAAGCACTCAATGCTTACTCACAGATTTGCTGTGATCACAGTTCATTCACATGGAACCTTAAGTCACGTGAAAGGTGCTCGCAGCATATTTCATTGTGACCCAGGGCTACAACAAGCCAGTTTTGCCAGGCACACATCCCCAAGACAGGTTCTACTCAAACAGAATACTTTATTGTTTTGATCACAAGTAATGACAATGTTCAGCATGTTGAGCGACTGTGATGACTGTCTCCAAGCACCACGATGTTTGTACCTTGTAGCTGTCATAGTGACTGTCAAATATGAGAGCCCGCAAAGGCTTCTCTGCTGTGTCATTTGGAGCAGGTATCCTGCGCACTATCTCCTCCAGAGTCTCTTCGATGCCTATCCCCTACAATATGCAGCACAGACTATTCAGGACCCTTTTCATCCTTCACTGAAGCTGCATGACTACCACACAGACAGACACCACCAACTATCAAGTTCAATGCACTGTGTGCTGCTTGTTGCTGCACAATGTCACTGTTCTGGTTAACAATGCAAAGTACTTGTGTTTGAGCTGTGTTGTTAAGCTAAGACAAAGCACTTTGCAAGCACTTTGCAAGCAACAAAGCAACATGTTTAGACCTACAAAACAACACTGCTGCACAGCTGCATACAACTCTGTCCAAAAGCAAGCTTGCCAACAAGCTGTTGTCCATGTGGACAGTTCACACCAGCTGTCAAGGAGTGGACGATTTGCTGGAAGATGATGACAAACACAAAAGTTTCTGCTTGTGCTGTACCTGCTTAGCAGAAGCGCAAATGGCATGGCTGCAGTCTATCCCAATCACCTCCTCAATTTCTCGCTTTACCCTCTCAACATCCGCACCTGTTGATGTCATCCACATTGTGACAATGCATGATTTACTGCGTGAGTAGCTGCCTGCTAGTCAGAGCAAATGCAAGGAAACACAACACAAAGCAGAGCTGAGGATGCTGCAGGAGGGCACGCAATGATGTCTATCAGATGTGCAGCCATGCAGCACCTAAGAGCAAAATCACAGAACACACCGGACCACTGGTGGTTGTACAACATGACAATTTCATGCCCATGCTGTCTTGCAGGTGTACTGTTTTGCTGCAGGTTTGATATGCTATGTGGCCTGTAAATGCCGTGCAAGGCAAGGCATACCTGGTAAATCTATCTTATTCAGCACAACAATGATCTCCAGATCATTCTCAAGGGCCAAGTAGACATTAGCCAGCGTTTGGGCCTCAACTCCTTGAGATGCATCAACCACCAGCAGGCAGCCCTCGCAGGCCGCTAGTGACCTGCTGACCTCATAGCTGAAGTCTACATGTCCTGGTGTGTCTATGAGGTTCAGAGCGTACAGCTCACCATCACTAGCAGTATACTTCATTCTGGCCTGATTGAGTTTAATGGTGATGCCTCGCTCACGCTCTAGGTCCATGCCGTCAAGGAACTGAGCCTAAACGAAGGGACACATCATAAGGATTAACTTTACAAGTAAGAGATGGTATGTGTTCATGCAACCAAGGAGAAGCAGACAGTTTGCAAAGGCATGCCAACAAAGGCTACCTGCATGTCCCTATCAGCAACCGCTCCTGTCTTGATAAGCAGTTGATCTGCCAATGTAGACTTGCCATGGTCTATATGTGCTATGATTGAGAAGTTGCGTATCCGGTCTGTTGGCACCTGCACAACAGTCTAAGCGTGATCAAGGTGCTGACAATGGTTGCAGGGGGTGAACATCGACTTGCTCTACGAGTCACTGTGACACCTTTGCCACTGCTCCATCACCAAATGTCTGAGGTGGGGCTTCGGCAGGTGCTGCTGCGCACAGCACCAGGTAAGAGGTGTGTGACTTTCGTTTACATGACTGTTTTCGGGAACACCGTGCCAGAGGATGCGCTGGCGCACGCCTGGAGTTCCAGCCTGATGGGCATGTAGTTGTGGCAGGCGACAGAGGCGTATAGGGAATCCTAGGTCGCTGAGTGGACGCCTGACTTTGCCCTGCCAGAGCCATAAGTCACTGCAACGCCACAGTGCAGCTTGGCTACATCCCACAAAGCACAGTCCTGCCGAGCCAGCCAACAAGTGTCACAGGTTATGCCCACTGAAGCAAGCTCGCAATGTCAGGTCAACACATTTGTTCTTTGACCTACTTTGATCACCAGTCCCGTTTAAGCCGTTTGATCTTCATGCTGCTGCAGGCAGACTTATCGCGCCAGATCCAAGACACGGTGTTGTGCCAACCGGCGCAAATTGCGTCGCGATTTGCATAGACATTCACTTATATGTGTGGCCGCTGACCGCCTTCCTGCGAGCACCCGTCTTGTTGCATGCGCCCACCTGCATGCACTGCCGGATCGTTGACACCTGGCCTTGATGTCACACCCTGACATGCCCGGGTCTACTCTGTGCAGCGCTCACGCAAGCACGGGTGAGATCCCCATGTGCTGCGTGTCTTGAGCGGCTTTTGAACCGTATGCACCGTTGACGGTGTTGCAGGCTTGACTTTTGCCATTGGCAGGCCAAAGAACAGTCGTGCCTTCAACGGAACGCTAAAACGGCTCCACTTTCACAGGCACAACTGTAAAGTAAGGAAGAGCTGCATTTCAAGCTTCTGTGTCTACCACTGTATTGAAAGTTGTCCTTGTTTAAAGCCAACTACCTCAGTGCTCGCTCAGCTCGACTGATCAAATGCTCTGCCAAAACAGGCTTGATCAAAATCCAAAAAGCAGCAATCTGTGCAGTTGCAAGGCAATCATGTCCGGATTAGGGAAGCAAAGTGTAGCCTTTTCAAATGGTTCAGCGGTGGCAAGCAAGCAGAATCCCAGCAAACAGATGCACCTGATGTTGTAGACAAGAATAATTTGCCATTTCCGCACAGCATCCTGGACACAACCCACCTGAGAGGTAGAAACGTCTGCTGTGGGCTTGCACATAATCACATAATGCCGCCAAGGTCGATGACAAACATCCAGCCTGAACATTAAGCAAACGTGTTTCACTGTGTTTGCATTACAGCGAACAAAGCGCACTCACTGTATCCTTGCGTAGCTTGAACAAAGGTGCTGCATGTACACCAATGTCAGACTTGTGAAATAGCTGTTATGCAGGTCGAGACTTGGCACTTGCATATAGAACATGGCTGGAGTGCACTGCAGTTCCATGAGCGCTGTAACATGAACGGCCCATGCGTGATATACGCTGTCACAACCACAGGCGCCCGCTTTGGCGGGTTTAACTCAGAGGGATTCAAAAGCTCTGATGATTACTCACCGTCATCCAAAGCATTTCTGTTTTGCTGGCCACAATCAGAGGAGGATCCAGTGATTTTACGCAAGGCAAGACATGTGTTCAAACTGACAACCATCCATTTGTCGCATCTGCTTTGTAGCAAGTCTGATTGTCCTGAGACTGGTTTTGCAGCAGAACCGATTGTCCTGAGGCCGTGTAGTACACTGTGGGCTCAAACTGTGTTTACAGCTTCAGTGGAGTGCTTTCAGGATGCCAGCAGATTGCTGTCTGCCACTGCACCTTTGGCAATGCATGCAATGTCCAACACATGCCTATGATCATGACCATGCCAGCTGTGCATTTTGACTGACCAACGACCACTATATCTGCTGGAATCAGTGTGACTGAGCACATCACTGCACAACATAGGTTGGGGGCACTGAGGCAGCCTTGTTTGACTATGGGAGGGGTGGGCCCCAATGGGGTGCAGATGCCCTTATCATTGGCCCTCCACAGGTCAGCTACCACTTGCCCGATTTCCTTGTCATGTTGCTCCAAAAGCTGATGCAAGCCAGTGCACTGTATGACACGGCCGCTCAAGCATGATTGGTCGATGGTATTTGGTCCAACCTGCTGGTGCATGCCAACTCCTTTGTGCCTTGTGCAGCTTACAGCTAAGCAGGGACATTGTGCATAGTACACTCAAGCTCTGACGATTGGGTGCAGCTCTATATCAAGCAATATGTGATGCAGGCTCCAGTGATGGGAGGCATCAGTGGGCCAGACAGTCCCACCTTGGGGGCAGGTGATTTGCATAACGCCAAATGTAGGTTGGGTTTAGCATACGAGCTGTTGCCGAAGTATCTGAAACAGACTTCACTATTTGGTGGTTCAGAGAAAACTGCTACTCTTGCCGAAGTGGAAGTGTATTTCAGTCCTGAGATAGCTGCACTGTACTGAAAGAAAGTATCAAAGCAGTCTGCAGCATTGCTTGATGGTCCGTTGAGCATGTGTTGGTGTATGACCTTTTGTGTGCCCCTTCACCTGATCATTCTCTGCAGATAATCCCACTTCTGTTCCTGCAAATTCTGGCTCAATGCTCTGAAAAGTACTTGAGTTCCAAATTGCATTTCACAGATTGGCTTTTTTTTGCAGACACGACTGGCTGTTGCTGATGTCAAGTGAACTGGGAAGCGCGCAATTGCAAAGGACTATTGTTGCTTTGCTCTTGCTCAGTGGCTTGTTTTGGCATCTTGTGCATTGGTGTCACTGTTGCAACACATGTATCGAAACTTCATGCTTAAAGTGCTGCCAGTACCAAAGCTTCATGCACAAATTGCTGTCCATACCATCGATGGTATCACGAGCTTTAACGCCCCTAAGCACCAGTGCATGCGGACAATAATCACATGCTATACTTGAGAGCCAGTGACTGCATAACCTGTGCAAATGATGACTGGGATCAGAAAACCAAGGTTGATCCTACAGTAGAGCTGATGATCTGTATACACAAGCCTACTTACAAGCAAATGCTTGAGTGCATGCATACGTACACAACATAAGCTGCTACACTGTCAGAACAGGTGGAGGTCAACGTCAGAAGTCAGCAATGCTGTATTATATTCTAGCTGCTGGTCTGAGTTATATGCAGTACTCAAGCCCTGCAGGGCTCCTGATCGCCTACAAGGCTGGATCACAGCAATCTGGGCAAGCTAAACTCGCAAAACGTCTTCCAAAGTATCACGCCAATGCTTCCAGCTCCAGTAGTCACCTGGGCTATACCCACCAACCTGGCACTTTACTGTCTGTACATCCCAGGCCCCACCATTTTCCTGAGTGTAAAGCATAGGGAACACCTCTAAGGCCTCAACATCCATGTGCTTCACCACAGCACCAGCATTGCAGCTGTCCCATGCTGCCCGAAATTCTGCATGTGCAAGGTGAACACGTCTGAAGACCTGCAAGTGTGGCATTGTGGCACCTGTGTTTAACACCTGCCAATGCCCGTGACTGCATGCTGAATGTGACACAATACTTCTATGATCCAGGCAAGTTACCAAGCTCTGCAGCTTAGTGTATCCTTGGGAACATGTATTTGAGATCCAAACTATCAAGGGATGCGTGTGATCCAGCTAGAGACAAGATGACCATGGCAGTGTGATTTGTTTCTTGCACATGAGGATCGGGCACCCAAGCAAGATTTTCTGAATCTTGCTTGGGTTGCATTGTGAAGTCTTCAAAATGGCAAGCTTTCTGGCAGTGATCCTATGATCCACCAAAGTTGACACAAACAAACATGTGCAGCAGCAGCAACTCTGAGCACAAACAGTGTAGAGTGTGCAAGACAGGTAAGTACAGATCACCATCTGGTCTGTTCTGGGGCTGAGCATATTCATGCAGGAGCAAGCCCACAAGCACATCCTCCCAGTGCAAGCCAGCAAACCAGCCAGGAGCCTTGTCAGGCTGCTGCTCATACAGCTCCACTCTGCTGACTACCAGCTGCACTGCATCCTGAGACAGCAGGTAACCCCATCCAGCAAGGTACCTACAGCATTGACACAGACAGGGATTGCCCAGAACCTTAGCGCAACAGTATGTTACGCTTGTTATGAACCATGACAGCAAGTGCAACAGAAAGGCTACCATGAGCACAAATCACAGCAGCAGCCAAGTTGGTTGCAACCTGCTTGCCAGTCTGTAAGTCATCTTGCAGCCCCAGCTAGTTTCATGATGGTCAAGAGGCGTCCAAGGGGCGAAAAAGGACAGAAGGGTAGGTGAAAGGGTACTGAAAGACTTACACAGCTTTCCAGGGAACCACGTCATCAGGCATGTCCTTATATGGTATATACCATTTTGACGCTGGGTCTCGGATTGGAAAGAACCCATGTGGGTTCTCCTGCAGCAGTGATTGCAGGCAGCTGACCTTACAACTCAGCAGACCACATGCACAGCGTTACACAATGAAGGCTCACACCCTATGTTGCACACACTGGATGGAGCATCTTCAGTGTGAAAGTCAGCTTAGTCGTACCAGACTCAAATTCAGTGGCACATATGTATGACATCTTGCCTTCGCCACGAACGACAGATGATGCATGTTGACACCCCACAGCAACGTATATGGGAACAATACATCCTCACTTGGCCAGAAAACTCTTCAAAAGTGATGTTCAGACAAAAATCACAGTTGACATCAATCACCTGGCGGCCAAGGTACAACATGCCTTGCCCGTCCCGCTCCAACTTCTGGACCAAATGTACCAGCTTTGCCACACGCACATAGCAGTCATCATCTGTCTTCAGGACATGAGAATACCTGCATTCATTCGAATCTTGTGGAGTGCATTGTGCCTACACGTGACTGCAGCCACACCTGATGATGCCACTGTGATATGTTGAAGCCAACATGAACACATGAGGGACAGACAATCCCCAAACTTCTATTTGAGTTCAGAAACGTCATCCCTACACTGAAGTCTAAACTCAGAAACGTCTCGGGACAGTAAGAACGCAAATTTCTACATTGTGGAAATGTTTTAGCACATGCAGATAAGAAAAGCCAGCAAGCAAGAAAGTAGATGGACAAGCAAGCAAGTGGCATCTTGGTGCCTACTTGTGTGGTGTCACCTTGGAGAAGCCAGGGTGGCATAGCGCATGATGTTAATCGTCTTCTTTGGGAGGTTGTTGTACAGCTCCTCGTTGCGCACAACTAGGATGTCCTGATGGCGCATTTCGGCCTATAAACACAGGCTTGCAGGTAGTGCTCAGTGTGATGATCAGCATGTGTACAAAAGGATCAGCCAAAGCAACAGAATGAGGCCACATAGGTAATAGACTGTACCTGTAGCAGACTGTGAGCATCAGCAATCTTGGAATCATTTGGCTGGGCAAGGACAAACTTAAGATCGACGGGCTTTGGGGATTTGGCCGTTGTCAAGGCCCATGACTGCCTAATTGCATCACGCCGATGCTGAGCCTGCATGAAAGTGAATGGTTGTCTGCGTCTACATGGCTGCCACTGCAAACGTAGAGCACCTTCGTGCAGCAGCACTCCAATGACATGCTGGTGTTGCCAACAAACCTGCATTGTACAGCATGTGCTGGTGACAGCAACAAGAATTAACAGGTCGCCCCGAGAAGGGCGTCCAGTTTGATTGCCGAGGATCTCTACTGGTAGTACAGGAGTGGTTCGATCAAGAGCCACTGACAAGGGTACCTCATGTCCTGCAATGGCAATGATGCCCTGGGAACATAGAACAAGAGTTGATGACTAGTGTTGCAAAGCAGCAAGCTGTCCTGCCTCCCACCTTGCACTCCAAGGGTCACTGCTGCATTGAGCCTCTGATCTTCCAGCAAAAGGGGCTGCAGGCTGGCTGAAGCTCCATACTTGGCAGCATTCCAAAAGCCAGGTTCTCTTGCAAACCCTGCACATGCGCAGCTACCGTTTGTCTGGCCAGCTGACAAGACAATAGTAAGCCACATTGTGCACATCCCAAGTTTTACCTTCTGCATTCTGAGGTTGTTCTGGGGCGGGTTTTTCTTTGTTCAGTATCAACCATGTGAGCACGCACAGAATCAAAAATCCCAAACCAGTTGCTAGCCTGAGTCGAGGTGATCTTGGCAGACAATGAACACGAAGAGGTCCCTTGGGTGGCGTTCGCCTCATTTTCTTGGTCTGCTACGCACTTTGCAGCGTTCTGGATGAAGCCGCATCGACGCCAAGCTGACAGACTTGGGACTAGTTCCACATCGGTACGCAAAGCCGCACACTTTAAGGCGCGCTTGCGACAATTCGATTGCCGGCAAGCCAAGAAGTGTGTGCGCGAGCGTTTGAATGGCTGTGTGGCTTGCTTGGATCTGGACGACTGCCGGCAAAGCCAGATCGAGATTTTGATGCAGATCTGTGTGCTGCTGGCCCGCCGAACTGTAGCACGATTGCAAGATCAGCAGACCATGATGCAAATTGCTGTACAATTGCTTGTCAGCCGAGCCGAAAGGCAGAATCACGACGTTGTTGATGGTTGACCAAATTCGGAACAGTTCGATTGACTAGCAGCGCGTTAACGTTAATGTTGTCCGTGCTCCGTACCGTGATGCTTTCTGCATCTGTTTCTGCATGCATGAGCAGTGAGCAGCTGTCAGCGTTGCACGCTTGTGCCCAAGATGGCGATCTTTGACAGATTCAGATCCCGGCAGGACACCGACTCTGCTCAGCACAGCTCTTCACCTGCACCACAGGAAGTTTTGCAAGATCAGCCGTCAACGTCCCGACACCTTGGGGAGGAGTTGAGAGACACGTCTGCGTCCTCGTCTGTGCCGGCTGCATTCTCAACAGAAGACACACCAACCTTTTACAACCCTTATGAGGGCTTGAGTGCGGCCATCGACAATAGAGCGGCGCGCGGTGTATACAAGCTGCCACAGCAACCGGAGTTCTTGTTCAGCGAGGAAGCTACGGTGCACAGAAGGGGATGGGGTGAAAACCTGACATATTATACTGGGACAGGATATCTTTCAGGTGCTTGTAGACTGCAACGAATGTTTCCAGGCAACAAGGCTCCACCAGCTTCAGGCTTGTAAAGAGGACCTGCATGTCACCAACCTTCTGGGACTGCAGGCGCTTTGTTAGGTGGAAGTCAAGGGCTTGTTGCAGCTACAAAGGTCAGGCCAGAGATTGGCCCAGATACAGC
>JAABUK010006546.1_pt1 | contig 17321 bp, 1 predicted proteins | sample 5559141 | NCBI WGS metagenome assembly JAABUK01 (sample SAMN10711869, study PRJNA513367) | rock metagenome | isolation source: Antarctica rocks | place: Antarctica: Victoria Land, Pudding Butte nord | collected 2016-01-03 | reverse complement strand
GGATACTAATTAAATAAACGATTTTAGTACTTAATATTTAACTTCGGGATACGTTTTTAATATTAGAAATAAAATTATTAACTAGTTTTTTAAATAATAACCTACTATTACTCTATTAATATATAAAGCCGAATATACTAACTAAATATATATTATTAAAGAGGTTATAAACTCTAAAGATTATTATAAAAACTAAATATTACTATAAAAAACCTTACCGCTAGAGTAATTATATTTTATTATAATAATTAAGGTATTATAATACCAGCTAAAAACCCCTAATTCTATATTTATATTAAATATATCGTTATTTGAGTATAATTCGTACGCGAGAAAATTAAACCTAGTAAAATTAAACTAGAATATATACCTACTAATAAATAAATAGTTAATAGGTTAATTAAGACCTTTAATAAAAATAAGTTTATTATATTTCGTAAAGGTCTCGGGCTAGAAAGTTCTTTATAAAGCTCGCGATATCGTTAATTATATTCCTTAACCGTAGAAATAGTAGGAGTCGCTTTCTATCTCCGTAGGAGTTATTATTATAGTTATTATATTTATTCAATAGAGCTTTATACTAAATAATAAGACTCTTCGGGTAATTTATAATACTAAATATTATTTTCTAGTCGTGTTTCGGGGGCTAGTATACCTATTATATTATATATTTAAAGTATATACCCTATAATGATTCGACCTAAAATTTTAATATATTATTTTATTTAGTTATTTTTAAAAGCCTATATCGCCCCTAAATTAAATTAATTTAACTACGGGCTTCGATCGTAATAATCGTTATAATTAATATCGAATATTAAACGTCGTAAAGATTATATATAGTCGACGTATCCTTTTTCGGTCTCTATATTATTATTTAAGAACTAAAGTAGTTCCTTATAAATACGTAGTTATATATTAATAATTATATATATCTTAATTTTATTTACTTCTCTATTAGTAAAAAAAAGAGTAACTAGGTTAAAGAGTACCTCGAATTTAATATTATTGATTTATATAACGACCCCTAGAAGCTTTTAAAGTCTCTAGCGCTAAATTAACTAATTTTATTTAATAATTAAAATACTAATTAAATCTACTATAATATAATTTAAATAGTATTATTAAAATATAATTATTATTCGAGAGCCCCCTAACGTTTATATAATAATCTATAACTACGACGTTAATATATCTTAAGACTTTAGTAAGCTACGGTATCGTAATTTTATAATTATATAATATAGGTTTATTAAATACGCCTAAACTACTAGACGCTATTATATTAAAAGTATATAAATTAGTAATATTAACGTTTTTAGGAACCCTAGTTAATATATATATTTAATAGTTTAATTAATCGATATTATAACTTTAGTCCTAGACCTCCCCTTTTAAAATTTTAATAATTAGCGATTACGCGGCTTCTAATATATTATATATTAATAATATTTATACGAGAGTATTTATAGTATTATATACGCCCTTTAAGCGAGTTTATAATATCGTTTATATTTTTCCTTTATTAGGGTAGCCTTTATAGTATTATATATAATCGTTCTATAATATCTTATTCGCCTCTATATATCCTATACCTATATTTCTACGGATTTTTAGTATATACTTATTAGACGTTAAATAAAAAATTTAAAAAACCGCCTTTTATTAGAAAACGGAATTTTTATTAAATAATAATAGATTTTTATTTACTTTACTTTAGTTACCCGCTATATAGATAAAAAGGGGATCTAATATTATTATATTTAATTTTAATTTACCGCTACGACCCGGCGCTTAATTTATTTCTACGACTCGGTATTTAACCTTAATACGCTATAGAGTAAAATAAATAATTTATTTTACTCTTTAATATTACTATATTAAATAAATACTACGATCGAGTCAAAATATCGAAATAAGAGCTAGTTAGCCTTACTAGCTATATATATAGTATAGTACTAATATAGCCTTAATAGCCCTTATAATTAATCGCTCTAATATCTTTATATAGTAATAATATAACTATTATCTACTTTATATTTTAATATTTATTTAGTAAATAATTACTAAATAGTTTTATAGTCCTATATTCCTAATCTAGTATCCTAGGAAGTTTTTATACCCTTAATAATCACTCTTTTATAGAAGTTTATAATATATAATAATCTTTAATAATCTTCTCGTAGTACTATTTTATCTACTCGCTAGGTTTTAAACCTAGGTTCTAATCGATTATTAACCGTTTTTAATTATTTCTTAACCGTTTATTAATTATTCCTTAAATAGATAAGTACTAGTTATATAACGGTATTAGAATCGATTAACGTTAATACCTCTTTTATTAAATTATTATCGATTTAAGATTTTAGTTATAGCTAGCGGCTTGAAAATAATTTATAAAATAATTTTATTACTATTTATTAACCGTATATAGATAGTAGTTAAGCGGTTACTAGGTATAAATTAGAGATTATAAACTATTATTAAAGTTCACTAATACTAATAGAAATAACTTTATATATATACTTTTCGTAAAAATTTCAAAAAAAACTTTCTAAAGTATTAATATTAATATTTAGTATAATATAAATTAATCCAGTCTTTAAACTATGAGGAATTTTAGAAAATTTCAAAATTCTATTTATAAATTTACTATAAGTTTTTAAATAGTTAATAAATAGTTAAATAATAATTAACGTAGAGTAACTAGCTATTTTTTTTTAAATAATTATATAATCGTTAATTTTCTTTATTATAAACTATATTATATTAATCTTAAATTAATAATAATAAGTTAACGGTTTTAGTATATTTTAAACCGTAGAATAAATAGTTTTTAACTATAAATATATTATTTAAAATTCAATATAATATTATTAGAAAACTAGATTAAGATAGTTTGATAACGAGATAAAAAATATTGAAGGGGCCTATATAGTAATAATATTATCTACTAATATCTCGATTTTATTACGACCTAAATTTGGCGTATATAGGTTAGCTATTAAATAAATTTTCAAAGTATCGTATTTTATTAAAAAATGGAATTTTCCTTCTTTAGTCTTTACCGATATAACTTAACCTTATAACTTAGCCTCGACCGGCGTAATTTAACTCTATAATTTAACTCTTACTAATATAATTTAGCCCTATAATTTAACCTCTATAATTATATTTTAGGTTTATAATTTAACTTTTATTAATAATAACTTTAATCTTTATAGCCTATTATAACGACCCTAAAATAAGGGGGATACGGGGCTATTTTAAAAATTTCTTAATAAATAATTCCGCTCGAGTAGGATTATTAGAATATAAGAGTATAAAATTATTTAGTAATTATCTACTAAATATAAATACTTAGTATTAGGGTTTTATATATATATTCGCTCTTATTCTTTATAGATAATAAATTAAGGAAGTATTTTCACTTATTTATATTTAATAATAGGTTATTTAAACCCGATATATTAACTTTATAGATCGATATTACGAGTATAAGTTAACGCTTAAAAAACTCACTAATTATACCGTTATTAATATTAGATATATATTCTAAAGTAGAATAATATATATTATAAAGACCGGCCCTAATCGTAGGTAGATTATAAATAGGTAGATATTTTAATATTTAGAATTAAAGAGCGAATTTATCTAGGTATAAAAGGCCCTATAATATAAAGTATATTAAAGTATTAAAACTAAATATATTATCATAGAGTAATATACCTAGTATTTAATGTATTAGGGTTATAATATTATTTCTCTCTTTATCTAGCGAACGTCCTAATCGCTAGAATAACTTTATATTTCGTTCGGGGTATAATATCTACTCTATTCTCTTATTCGATAAATCCGAAGAGTAAATAATCGTAGTATAAATAATACGTAATAGATTTTCTAGTTAAACCGGGTTAGCGTAGGAGTATTTAAAGATTTTTTTAAATTAATAATTTAGCGAAGTAAAATTATTTATTATAAATTACCGAATATTAAATTTTAATAGCCCTAGCGTAAACCTAATATATCCGAGATAATTATTTCGAAAAGGAACTAGTATAAATATAGTATTATAGAAAAATCTAGTTATTTTTATAGGTAGTAGGGTCGATAGAGGTTATTATAAAAATAGCCGGCTACTTTTATCGAAATAATATATTAATTTAATAATTTTAATAATTTCGAGTAAATTATTATACCCCAAGGAATTAAGTAGCCCGAAATAAATAAATTAAAAAATAAATACTATAGTATATTACTATATTATTAAAAGTTTTAGTATAGTATTTTTAGAGAAAAAGTATTACGAAATTAGTACTTTAAAAAAACTAGTAAAGGATTTCGATTTCGTACCTAGTATACTAGCTAGTTAGTAATAATATTTTAATATATATAAAGGCTCCTAGGTATATCGGTAATCCTTATATAAAGAATATTTTATAAGGAATAAAATACTCCGTTTCGAAATTTAGGTAATTAATAACGAGCTAGAAATATACTAATCTCTAGGAAATATAAATCGACTACGGTTACTACGATATAACTACGTATATTTAGAACGATTACGCCCCGGGCTAATTATATTTTAAAGGAATAAAGATACTCCGTCTCGAAGATTAATTTTTTTTTAAAAGTTTTGGGTTATTAGATTATTTTGGGTCCATCGGTAAAAGACTATAATAATATATTATAACGGTATCTATTATTAATATCGTAATTATAAGGAAAACGTCCCTATTACGTATAAAGAATTAAGTATAGGTACTAGATTATTAAAAATATACTATAAAAATATCGTTTATAAAGCGGTTTATCTCGTTTATTTCGAGAGTAGGTTTTATTAATATTTCCGAATATAAAGATTATAGTCCTTATCGCTCCTCTAAAGAATATATCCTTACCTTAATAATTATTATATTAGAAACGGAGTTCTAGTTAAATATAAGGCCTAGCTCTAATTATAGGTAAATTATAAAATAATTAAAAATTTAAAGTAATTAAGATAGAATTAAAGAGAGAAGGTATTTAGGTATAAAAGGCCCTATAATATAGAGTATATAAAACCGTTAGGACTAGATTTACTACTATAAAATAATAATTCTAATATATAATATACTAGGGTTATAATAGTTACTAGTCTAATTAATATCGATATATCTAGATATCTAACTTAGGGCTCCTTTATAGGTAAAGCGATAATATATAATACCTTTTAAATACCGAAAGATCCTTTGAATAACGATTTTATAGGCGTTAATCGGATTGAATTTATAACGACTAAATATTAATACGATATATACTATTTAAAGTATAGTTTAGGGGAGGTAATATCTATTTTATTAATTTAATAAAGATATTATAAATTATATATATATTCCGATACTTATAATATTACGAGTCTTTCGCGGCTTAGTATATTACTTTAAGAATAAATATTATTAAATTATACTTTATTAATATTAGTGTAATATTATCCTAGTATACTCTTAGATTCATTTAAGGCTCTTTTATTATTATATATAAAAATTTCCTTCTTTAATATTAATTACTTTATTCTTTTACTCTTTATTTTTTACCCTCGATAAGGCCTAATCTTTATAAAAGATATCTATAGAGGTAAATAATAACTTTAACTCCTATATATTAAATTTCTTTAAGACTTATTTCAACGTACCTAGTCTAATTAAATTATATAATTCTATTAATATAATCGCGTAAAATAACTCTCTCTAGATAGAAAATATATAGGCTAAGATCTTTTATCTAAAATTATCTAGTTTAGATTTAATAATATAGATAATAATACTTTAGTATCTAGATTAATAAAAAAAAGAATATTTATATAAATTATAATAATAATAATAATATTAGTCTTAGAGGTAAAGATATTTGATTTGAAGTTTAAAGAGTATAGAAACTTAATAAAGATTTTATATTAAGGTATATTTTAAGGAATTTTTTTAATCTATCTAAAAATCTTTTAAATTTATATATTAATAAATCTTTTAAATTAATATTCGCTTTTTTTATAATTTATATTATATAATATTCTTCCCTAATAGTCTCGTATAGATAAGTAACTTTAATATCTATTTATTTAATAGTCTAATTATAAATAACTACTAGGGTAAAGATAATTTTATAATTTATTATTTTAATTATTAATATAAAGGTTTCGTTATAATCGAGACTTTTATATTATTTAAAGCCTCGTACTACCTAGTATATTTTATATTATAAAATCTTCTCTACTCTTAGGCCTCGTTTTGAAATAAATATTTATTTATAAACGCGTACATTAAAACCGTGCCAAATCGTGTACTATAGGGGGCTTTCGTCTGATATTATAGAGACTACTATATATCGTATATTATTCAAGATATACTATTCAATAGTATACGTAAATTACGCACGTTATTGTATATATTATAGGGTATACTATGACCTATACTATAGCCTATACTATAGTGTATATTATTACGTATACTATGGGCCATGTAATAGGGTATATAATAGGGCCATTCGTCTAATATTTAAATTACTAACGATTTACCGAGTTACTAAACCTACTAAACCTACTAACATTTAGTATTATTTATTAAAAGTAATTTACCCGAAACCCCGATTTACTAATCCTACTAATCCTTATATTAGTATTTAATATAGAGTTTTAGCGTAAACCTATAGACGATTTTCTAATAAAACTAATAATATTTAGAGTATATTAATATTTACTTTTCAATATTAAATTATTAATAATTTACCGAGTTATTAAATATATTAAACTTATTAATAATTAGTACCCCGAAGTACTTTACGATTTCGGGGTAGATTTGATAATATCTAAATATTATTCACTAAAAGTGAATCGATTTTAGTATTTATACCGAGTTATTAATATATTTTATTAAGAGTATTAGTTATAGTTTCTTTCTATATTCTAAGCTCGTAAAACTCGATAAATAAAACTTTTATAAACAAATTTAATAAATTAAAGAATAAAATAGGTTCACGAAACTCTAAATATTTATTTAGAATTATCGGTATTATAAATAATTAGCTCCGGAGCTAAAAGAATATTAAACCGGTTTTATATTAAATTCGGAATCTACGTTTTCTAGTATATTTATATTAGTTAATTCCGACTTAGGTTCGTTAAGGTCTATATATAAGTATTATAAATACTATACTAGTTATAAATTTAATATAAGTAATTTTATTTTAAATTTTATTTTAATAATATAATATATCTAATTAATTACTATAATAGCGATAAAGACCGAATAATATCGTTAACTAATTTAGATTAAATAACTTTACTTCTATTATAATTAAAATTATAATTATAAATACTAGATTTTAAATTAGTTTATTATTTATATAAGTTTAAAAGGTTTTTTTATTTCATTATAATATCGCCCCCCTTAATAGAAGATTATTAGCGAGATTTTACTAATTAATACTATAATATTATCTATAGTATATTTATTATTATTAGTATATTCTCGGTTTATTAAATTTAGGTAAAGCGAAGTACTTTACCCGTAAATATTAATATGTGAAAGAAATAATTATCTTTATAACTAATAAATATACCCTTTTTATTATAATTAGTAAATTTATATTAATTCTCTCTTATAATATAGTATTCCTAATAGATACCTATCTAACCGATATTACGTAGATATACTAAGTTAGGGTATATATTAATAAAGGCTTAATAGGGCGTAAGGATTATCGTAGATATAAAAGAGTAGTTTCGGAGCTAGTTCGCTATAATAATAAATTTTAGGATAAGTTTATTATCGAGCCCGTTATTAACTAATAAATAATATACTCTTTCGAGTAAAATTTAGCCGACGCGCTTTAATATATTATTTATTTAGGGGTTATTAGGGATAGAATAACTCTAAATAATATTATATTCGAAGCGATAATTAACGAATACTTTATTAATATATATAGGATCTTATTTATATAGACGTAATAAATCTTATAATCTTTATATTCCTTAGCGCTTTTATAACTACGGAAGGCGCTAAAGATATTTATTTTATAAAAGATAAAGTAGTAATAACTATATTTATATTTATCGTTAATAAATATAATTATAAAACCGAAATTATAGGCCCTTAGGTTAATGATATTACTATAAATAACGTCGAATTCAAATCGTCTTTACCGTAGGCGACGTTTATAGGAGTACGCGTATATTTTAATAATATTATATATTTCGTAACTATTATCCTCTTTAACTTTGGATAGGTCGATTTTATTAATTATTTAAAATAATTATATAACGTTCTTTTTACCTAGGTAACCGAGTCTTTTATATAATAAAATTAAGGTTTTAATATTTATAATAAAAAGGCGAGTTAACTTTATCTATATATATATAAAATATAAAGATTATAATTTTAGAAAATCGTAATAATATCTTTAATTTCGATTGAAATCCCCTTTAAAATAAGGCCTAGTATATAATTAACTTATTAAAACTTAAAATACGAAATAAGATTAAAACTACTATTGAGAATATTATTAATATTATTAATTTACAAGTACTAAATATTATTATTATTTAAATATAATAATTCAATAACTCTATTATTATATAGTATTTATCTATTATTAGAATTTATTAATAATATCGACGCTCTTAAACTTAATAAATTTTATAAATATAAAGCGATTATAATTAATATCGAATATTTAGAGTTTAGAGATATTAAAGGTAATATTAATTAAAGTATAATTAGATTTTATATTTTCTTCGGTATCTATTTTAGCCCGTTTATAGAGCGATTTATTCCTATTCCTATTAATAATATTATTCTTAATAATATTATTACTATCTTTACCGCGGCGGTTATATCGACCGCGGCGGTTACGGCTATATTATATATTATAGTTAAGACTATTATATTATAATTTATTATAGGTAGTACCTTATTTTACGAAATTAGTATAATATAAATAAACTCGAATAATTCCTCTTTAGTAAAGACCCTAAACTTATTATTAAATTATATTATAAACCGCGAGAGCGAGTTATCTAATCGTAATATTACTAGCCTAAAGATATAAAGTATTATAAAATCGAATAATTATTATACTAAAGAATATCTTAATTATATTATTAGTATTTAATAAATAATAATCTTCGGCGAAGGACTCGTAATATCGTTAATATTTAAAACCGAGATTATAATAAAATTATTAAGGTTAAAGTAATTAAATTTATAAGATTTATTATAAATACCTCAAAATTTATTAATATAATCGTTAAAATTATTATATTAAGAAGTAATAAATTAATTGATTTTATTTAAATTTATAAAATCATTTTTAGTCCTAATTTTTACGTATATTATCGAACTAATATTTCGACGAAATATATTATAAATTATTTTATTATTACTTAATTATTAGTATACAAACTTGATTATATAATTAGATTTATTTATATCTAGTTCTAAAGTCTTAATTAAAGGATATTTAAGATACTTTTATAAATTTATAATATTAAGATTATTATATATCTCCTACTTTTAACGAATAATTTTTTTTATAAAGTTAAGTTTTTTGATTTTATTAAATACCTAAATAATCTTTAAATACTACGATATAATAATAATATTCGAGGAGTTAAAGAATATATTAATATTTAGTCGTAAAACGAGGTAATTTAGGTCTTATTAATTATATACTTTAAATAGACCTTCTAAATTCAAAATTATTAATATATTATTAATAATAATAATAAATTATATAAAGAAGTTACTCGAGTTTAATAATAATAATAAAATTATTATATAAGTTTACCTCTTAGATTAGATTATTTTCTAATAGTATATTTAAATACTAATTTTAACTTATTAATTATAATTATAATTAATAATTATACTATTTATCGATAGTAAAATAATTATTATTAATTAAAATATTATTATTTAATTAAAACGATATTTATATAATAAATATAAAATAAATAATCTAGATTTTATTATATATTATTTTTTTACTAGGAAACCTACCTAAAACTAGTTCTTTAAAAATTATAATATATATAATATTAGAGCTAAATTATAGGACTTTTTATAAATTTTATAATTAAGTTTATATTAACCGATAAGAAATATTAAATTATATTCTCTTTTACTAATTACTAGTTTATCTTCGGTATATTAATATATATTATAATAGATACGCGGCCTAATATCGTTTATTTAATAAAATTAATAAATCGTTATATTTTTAACCCCGATAATATTTATTAAGCTACGTATTTTTCGTTATTTATATAATATATTATATAGAAAACTATTTTATTAATACCGATTTAATTAATAATTACGATATTATATACTTTATCTTTAATTAAATATTTAATCTCGGTAATATAGTTATTAGTCAATAATCTAAATATTAATTAATTATATCTTTATCTTTATATAAGGCCGAGTACGCGGAGCTAGATTTAAATTATTAAAAAAGTTATTTAATTTAAGCGCCTTTTTAAATAATTATATTAATTATTTACTCTACTTTACTAGTTTATTTTATAATTATTATAATTATCTTTTATAATAATTAAGATATTATAACCTTAGTTAAGAACTCTTTAAATTATAATTATATTAAATATATTATAATCTAGTATTATTTCTAACGCGAAAAAATCGTAATAAACGAAATTAAATTCTATTATATTCCGATTATGAAATAAATTATTAATAATTTAATTAAAGCTCTTCTTTATATTTTTTATATAATATTAAAGTTTATTAATACCTTTATAAAAGTTTATTTATGTTTTTAGTAAAATTATTCTATATTTATAAATATTAAAATGCGGCTTTATAGAGTCGAATAAAATATATTATTTAATTAAATAAGATTTTATAACTCTGAATTTTATAGAGTTATAAAATTATTTAGTTTTATAATTTATTATAATGATTTTAAAATAAAGAGAATATAAGGTTATTTTAGAGACTTTTTAATAAACAATTTTATTCGAGTAAAAGTACTAGAATATAGTAATATAAGATTATTTAATAATAAATAGTTTATAATATTTAGTATTAAGGTTTTATATATATATTCGCTTTTATTCTCTTTAGATAATTAATTAAGAAGTATTTCTTTTTATTATAATATTTAATATTAGGTTATAACGGTATTTAGTATTTAAAAGTTAATAATATTATATCCGGTCGTGATAATTATTTTAATTTAATTTTATATATTAAATTCTAAAAAGAAATTATTGCGATTCTTTAAAATTATAATACTTATATTATATATATATATAAATAAACTTAACTCGCTTAATTTATTATTAATATTAAAGTCTTAATTTTATAATATAAAAGACTTAGTTATTAAAGTAAAGATAATATTCTATAATTATTTTAAATAATCGATAAATGAACCTATTTAAAAGTAAAGAGAATAAGAATTATGAAATATAAAATTATATTAAAATATACGTATATTCGTATAAATATCGCTTATAATAATAACGATTTAAATATAATATTATTTTTAGCGATATTATTAATCTAAAATTCTATAATTTTAATTTAATAATTATATATATTTATTACTATTTTATATCTTATAAAATAAGTATCTTCGGTATTTTGTATAATTATGAAAACGCTTATAAATAAGGAGATTATAAACTTTATTATCTTTATATTAATAAAGATTTTATATATATTAATAATAAGTTTAGTAATTAATATCTAAGATATAATATTATTCAAAGTTACTCTATCCTTTATAATCTCTAAATAAATAGTATATTAGAGCGCGTTAATTAAACTTTATTTTAGAAAATATATACTTTATTAATTAAAAACGGACTTAATAATAAATTTATTCTAAATTTTATCTCTACGATAAATTCATAATATTATAATAAATATTATACTCTTTATTAAAATACTCTTTAATTTATTATATTTATAGAATATTAACTAAATTAATTTATATTAAGAATACTATATTATAGGTAAGTTTTAATAAAAGTTAATTAATCGTAATAAAAAAGGTATATTTATTAATAATAAAATAATTATTTTTATTATATATTAGTATATACCGGTAAAGTATTCTACTTTATTCAAATTTAATAAAACGAAGAATATACTCTTAATAATAATATATTATTAATTAATAAAGTCTTAATAATAATACCTCGCTAAGAGCGCGATATTATAGCGAGATATAAATATACTTTAAGATTATATTAATTATAATTAGAATAATTTATAATTAACTAAAATTACTTAACCTAGCCGTATTAAATTTAAAAAAATATTATTCGGTCGTTACTATTATTATAGCGATTTTTTAAATATATTATATTATCGAGGTCTAAACTAAAAGTCTTTATACTAAATTTATAATTTACGTTAAATTTATAATTAATATAGAGATTATAAATAACTTTCGTTAATAATATATTAATAACCGGAGCTACGGGGTTTCTTATTTATAATTATTATTTAAATTTATAAAACTATTTTTTAGTCCTAATTTTACGTATATTACCGAACTAATATTTCGACGAAATATATTATAAATTATTTTATTATCGCTTAATTATTAGTATATAACTTTGATTATATAATTAGATTTATTTATATCTAGTTCTAAAGCCTTAATTAAAGAATATTTAAGATACTCTTATAAATTTATAATACTAAGATTATTATATATCTCCTACCTCTAACGAATAATTTTTTTTATCAAGTTAAATTTTTCGATTTTATTAAATACCTAAATAATCTTTAAATATTACGATATAATAAATATAATAAAGATATTTATCTCTATAGTCGATGATAATAAAAAATTATACTTTTAAAATAGACGAGATAAAATACTTTACGAAATATATTTTATCGATAAATTTAAATTAATCTAGTAATTATACTACCTAATTATTTATATATAATAAAGATTTTCCCCTTATAATTATAATATTAATAATAATTATCGTTTTAAATTATATTACTATAGCCTTTTACTAATAGATTATATAATAATCTAGTTATAAAGACTAACTTTAATAGTATATAAATTATAAAGTAAATAAATACTTAAGTAGTTAGAAGAAGAAAAATAAGAAGATATCTAAATATAAAAGACTTTATAATATAAAGATACTAAGGCGCTAAGGCTAGATACATTACTATAAAATAATGTAATTTAATATTTAATATATTAAGGTTATAATGTTATTTCCTCTTTATCTAGCGAATATCTCGATCGCTAGAATAAATCTTTATTTCGTTCGAGATAATAAATCCTAAGACTAATATATTTTAAATTCGTAATATAAGTAATATATACCGACTTTTCTTAACCCAATCGGGCTAGCGTAAAATCTATTAGAGATTTTGAATATTAATAATTTAACGAAGTTAATTAATTCTATTAAGAATTATTAAATATTAATTATTAATAGTCTTAGCGTAGATTCGATAAATTAGAAGTAACTAGGCTTATAATATACTAGTATAAATTATATATAACTAAAGTTTAGATTAATTTTATAGATAGATTATTAATAGAGAGTTAATTTTAAAAATAGCCGGCTACTTTTATTGAAATAATATATTTATTTAATTAGTTTAATATTATCGAATAAGTTATTATTCTTTAGAGAAGCGCGAAATAAATAAATTTAAAACCTAGTTATCGTAATATATTACTATATTATATTAGAAGCTTCGGTTTAGTATATTTAAAAAACAAATATTATAAAATAATATACTATATTAAAAGTTTAGCTCTTATATATTTAAAGAAGAAATATTATAAATTAATCTATTAAGGAAATATTAGTAATATAGAATCTATATTATTTATACCCGGTATATTAACTAGTTAATAACGATAATTTAGTATTAAATAAAACTCCTAAATATAACGGTAATTTTAATATTAAAAATAAAAGAAATAAGATACTTTATTTCGAAGTTTAAAGTTCATATTATGAATATTAATATAATTATAATTACTAGGAATAATTACGCATCGGGTTAATAATTAAAAATTAGGGTACTTCGTTTATATAAAAAGTTTTAAATTGTATTAAGTTAATATATAAAAGACTATAATAATATATTAATATCGTATTTATTATCGATGTTTTAATTATAAAGATAACCGTCTTTATAGTATATTGAGAATTTAATATAGATATTAGATTATTATAGATATATTAATAATATATCGTTTATATAATATTTTATTTTCTTTATTTGGAGAGTAAGATTAATTATCGTTAACGATTATAAATATTAAAGGCTTTATCGCTCCGATAGTATATCTCTACCGCGATAATTATTAATTATAAACGTAATCCTAATTAAATATAAGAATCTATTTTAATCGTAGGTAAACTATAAAGTAGATAAATATTATAGTAATTATAACTAAAGAGAGAAGAAAGTATTAAGGTATAAAAGACTTTATAATATAAAGATATTAGAGTGTTAAAAATTATTTATACTATTATAGGGTAATTTACCTAGTATATAATATATTAGAATTATAATACTAGTACTTTAATTAAACTTCGGGACTAGGTATTTTTATTTATTTAAATTATAATAAACCTAAAGTATAAAGATTTTTAATAATCGTAATCGTAATTATATTATAATAATTATAACTCCTCGAAGTCTAGTTTACCTCTAGTATTTATAGAATAATATTTATAATATTTATTATATTAAGGAGTTAATATAACGAGGGTCCTAAACGCTAATATTTAATAATAATAACTTCTAATTTTAGGAATATATAAATTTATATTATAAAATATAATTATAAAACGCTAGTAACTTATAACGTAAAAGTTAATAATTACTCGGAATTATAATAACTACGATTTAAACCTACTTTATAGAATTATAATTATCGGAATAGCGCGAATAACGCGTATTATCGGGTTATTAAAATTAAGTTAATTTTATATCTTTATCTCTCTCTTTAAAAAAAGATACTATATAAATAATACTTTAGGCCGATAATTTCCGAGGTCCTTCAAATTAATATTTATATTATTTTATCTTTAAATTACTAGTTTTCCCTCTAATTATTAAGTTTCTAATTTTTTCTTTTATTATTAAATTTCTATTAGATAATTTACCTAATATCTTAATAAAGTAACTAAATTAATTATTAAATATATATAATTTAACGGTATTTTATTATTCTAATATTTAAGATTCGGTCTTAATAGTAATTTTTATTATATTTAAGGCGAGCGCTCGCCGAAGAAGTTTAATATAGAAATAGCGATAAATTTTAAGAACGTAGTTATCGAACCTAGAGCGAGTATTAAGATCTTAGGGCTATATATCGATTTAAAGTTAAAATAGGGACTATACCTAACCTAGATTAAAACTAAAGCGGTTAACTAGAGCCGTACTATAAAGTATTTAACTAGTTCGATATAGGGCGCTACCTTCGCGAAGTATAAAATAGTATATAATATAATAGTTAGACCGATATTAATATTTACGGCTCCGATATAGTATTAATTAAAGAGAATAATAGAGGTTATAAAGAGATATATAAGGAAGTTAGTAATTATTTAGAATAATTATTTTAAGACAGTTTTAAGAGTATTTAAAGCTACCCCGGTTCTAGTATTCGAGGCCGAGTCGGTAGTCGCGTTAATTAACCTCTAATTAGACCGCTTAGTAATACGATATTAAATAAATCGAAGGACCTATTTAATTATAATTATAAGAAATATAAGAATCTAGAATAAACTCTAGCGTAGAGGAGGGAGGTAATAATAAATATCTTTAATATTAATAACGGAGAAGGAAGCTTAAGTAATTCGCGTTTTAAAATTTAAAAAATAATATAAAGTAACTATAATTATAAGGAGGAGAAAAGACTAGATAAACTTAATTAAAAACGTCGAAAAATACTAAGATATTAAGATTATCGACTAAAGAGTAAAAAACTAGGCCCGCTAATAATAACTAGATAAATAAAAGAGTTATAAAATAACGATCTTTATATAAACTATTAACCCGGCTTAAAAAAAAGATTTATTCGGGGACTAGTTCGATTATTATAATTAACTGAAAAAGACTAAAAACTTTATAACGATATAATTAAAATACGATAAAATCGGACTAAATAAGTTTTTATACCGAATAAAAATATCTATAATCTATAACACTAGCTACTAGTATAGATAAAGAAAATAAAGTATAAAATATATATTACTATTTTACCTATAATTAGCTAGGGATAAAGTAGAGTTTATAGAATAAATAGATATATATAATTTTAAGAAGATATTAACCTAGGCCTAAAATATATATATAACCGCGCGATAAATAATAAAGATAGGGTAGCTCGGCTAATTCTTCTTTATTAAAGAATAATTAATATAATTTAAATTACTACTAGGACCTAGCGATATACCTAGGCCTATAAAGAAAAGGACGAAAAGGAAGAAACCGCCGGCCGGAGGGCCGTAGGTATCGATTATTTAATAAATATATAATAAAGCGGCCTATAGGCCTACGAGATAAGCGAATAAAATTAAGAAAATTAAAATAAAAAGAAAACGGAGGGAAGGGATAAATAATATTTTAAAATAATTATAATTATCGGCTACTAACTAGTAAAAAGAGGAGATAAATTATCGATAAATTAAAGTTTTTAACCGACGAGGTTTCTTTAGCGACTAGTAGGAACTATTAATAACTCTATTAAAAAAGTATTCGCGGAACTCCCTTATTAATAAAGTAGTTTTACTAAAGTAGGTATATAAATTAATTAATTAATTAATCAAGGCGAGCGCTAATTAAATTATTATTATAAATATAATCTTAAAATACTCTTAACCACGATTATTTTAAATATAGTTTTTATATAAATAACTCTCTAAATTACGAATACTTCGTAATTAAATTATTGATTTATTTATTAGTATATATATAAGGCTTTGTAATAAGAGGCGGAATTTTAAATTACTACTAGTTAAAATTTAAAATAATTATATTTCTTATCTTAATATATTATTTTCTCTATCTTATTTATTATAGAGAATATAATATTATTACTAGAAATTCGCCTTTTTTATCTCAATAGTTATTAATACTCTTTACTTTACTTTACTATTATATTTATTAAATTTTTTGTTATTATTATCTTTTTTTTAGCTAGTATTTCGAGTAGAATAATATAAATATATTTATTAATTAAATTAGGAAACTATTATTATTAAAAGTAATTAAATCTTAAAATTAAATAGTAGTAAATCCTAA
>JAABUK010006545.1_pt1 | contig 17322 bp, 9 predicted proteins | sample 5559141 | NCBI WGS metagenome assembly JAABUK01 (sample SAMN10711869, study PRJNA513367) | rock metagenome | isolation source: Antarctica rocks | place: Antarctica: Victoria Land, Pudding Butte nord | collected 2016-01-03 | reverse complement strand
ACCGACCGAAGTAGGCGAGTTCAAGATCGCAGGCTATCGTTCGCGCACAAGCGTTGAAGAATTCGTCGTGCTCTACAAAGGCGAACTGCGCCCGGAAATTCCGACGCTCGTGCGCATTCACTCGCAATGCTTAACGGGCGACGTGTTCTGCTCGACGAAATGCGACTGCGGACGCCAACTGCGCCGCGCCATGCAAATGATCGAAGCAGAAGGACGCGGCGCTATCGTCTACCAGCAACAAGAGGGGCGCGGCATCGGTATCATCAATAAGATTCGCGCGTATGCGTTGCAGGACGAAGGAGCCGACACCGTCGAAGCCAACGAACAACTCGGCCTCGCCGTAGACTCGCGCGAATACAAACAGTGCGCCGAAATCCTCTTTGATCTAGGCTTATGCCAAGTGCGCGTCCTCTCCAACAACCCACTCAAGCTACGCGCCCTCGAAGAAGCCGGCCTACACATCGCCGAACGCGTCTCCATCGAAGTCGAATCGCAGGAAGCCTCGCGGCGTTATTTGAATACGAAGAAAGAGAAGATGGGACATTTGTTAGGCTCTCTTTAATCACATTGCCGCAGTTCAACTCGTTCAACTCATCGCCTATCGCAATACGCCTTAGTCACTCTTTAATTTAAGCCCGTGGCAAAACAACGCCGACATTTTTAATGAGCCGGATTCAATCGTTTGGCAAAACAAAAAGGAGTGGCGTTTAAACGCCACTCCTTGAAATGATCGTGAGCATGGCGACGCGAGAGCCGCCAGCATCACGAATCAGAAAATGAACTTCACTACGAATTGGACAGTGCGTGGATGGCTGCTGAAGACTTGATTCGGACGGTTGAAGGTCGTTGGGCTTAACCCGACGGTGTTCAGACCTGTAATAGCCGTAGATGTGGTACTAGTTGATTCTCCACCGTTAACCGAACCGGGAGTGTACTGCGGATGGTTCGGGAAATTGAAGAAATCGCTGCGCAATTGGATGCGCTTGACTTCCCCAAACCGGATATTCTTGAGAATCGAGAAGTCGAGGTTGTTGATGCCCGGCAGTTGCAGAGTGTTGCGGCCTGCATTGGCAAGCGCGCCAGCACCCGCTTGAATGTACTGTGCGTTCGGAGTGTTAGCCAGGTAAGCGACAACACCACCCGCAGTGTTCCTCAAAGCTCTAACAGTGCTGCCCGTACCAATTACACCGCCCGGATTAATGATCGTGCGGTCGCCGGCACTATCTCCATTACGATTGGTGTCAATACCGCTCCGAACTGTCGCTTTTTCACCGGATTCAGCCGTGTAAGTTCCGGTCAACTCAAGTCCCCCGAGCGTTGCGCGCAAGAGACTATTTGAACTCTTGTTGAAGAACGGCAACTCGTAGAGCGAGGAAACGACGAAGCGATGACGACGATCAAGAGCAGAGTCGGCACGCTCGGCGCGCAGATTCTGGAAGTCCTGGACGCGGCGCGGTGAAAGCACAGTGCTGAACACCTCGGCGGTCGTGTCGTCAATCAAGTGACTATATGTATAAGCCGCCGACCCCTGGAATCCGCGTGTGAAGCGGCGCTGCACCAGAACCGAACCGGCGTCATACGATGAATTGCCATTTGATTCAAAGGATACCAAATTACCTGTGTCGAATCCGGCGTTGGCAAACCTCGGCACGAAACTTGATCGTGCATTAATCTGCGTGAGAGTCGTCGGAAGCGCATCCAGTTGCGCTTGTGTCGGCGCGCTCAAAAACGTCGGCAAAAATCCACCCGGGCCGTTGAAGGTCTTCGTCTGGCGGTTGATGCGGTTTTGCGTCAGCAAGTGAATGCCGCGTGTATGCAGATAGCGAACTTCAACCGAATAGTCCTTCTGGAGCTGCCGTTGAATGCTGCCCGTATACGTGATCGCGTATGGCACTTGTTGGTCTTGAATGAAGGAACCGGTCGCCGCGCGTGCCTGCGCTGCGGTAAGAGAAGTACCGGTACCCCTATTCGGAATACCACCGCGCGCCAAGAAGTTGGGCTGTCCCGGCTCAACGTCGATTGTTTGTTGAGCCTGCGGCGGCGATGACAGGATGTAGATGTTATCGAAGATCACATCATAGGCCAGCGAGAATCCGGCGCGAATCGAGGTCTTGCCGTTGCTTCCGAAGGCGCGTCCGAGAAGGCCGGAAGTGAAATTCGGTGAGTAGGCGAAACCAACTCTCGGCCCGAAATTCTTCTTCTGCGCTCGCGGACTGCGAAAATCGATCAAGCCGGGAACCGACGAAAGCGCATTCACGTCCTGCCGCCTGGCGCTAAAGGGAACTTGCTGATATGCGTAGTTCAAACCCAAATTAAGCGTTAGATTCGGGCGGACTCTGTAATCATCCTGGGCGAAGAGGAACAGCAATCGCTGGTCACCGTAGTAAGTGCCGCCGCCGACGTTGCGCTCGGCAAATTCGGGGCTGATATCCCGCAAGAAAGTATCCAGATTATTGAACTGGAAATCACCGCGCAGGCGCTGCACGAATACCTGCGGGGAAATCAATTTGCGAAAATCGCCGCCGAACTTCATCGAGTGGTTGCCAGCCAGATATGTCAAGTTATTGACAACTTGATAGTTATTTTCAGTGGCACTCTGCGGCGCATTCCCGTCAGGCCCGATGTCAAAGCCCAATTCACCCAAACCGATGTTCGGGAATTGGTCAAGACCGGGGAACGTAAAGTTCCCGACCGGCGTGACCTGGACGTTGCGGCGATAAGCCAGACGTGTTTCGTTCGTCAACTGCGACGAAAAGCTGTGCGTCAGTGTATAAGAAAACAGCCTTGAGTCGACCGGCGCCGGAGCGAAGAACTGAGGTAGTGAGGCCGCAGTGTCGATGGAGCGAAAGCGGTTATAGATAAAACGTGCGCGCTGCTGCGTCTTGCTGCTTTGTGTGAAATCGATGTTGGCAACGAAGTTGCGATTGTTAGAGAAACTCGGCGATGGAATAGAAACGTTTCCGATCGGAACACTGACAAAGCTATTGTTCGGGCATTCACCGGTGTCCAGATTACGAGGCGAAGTACATAACTGGATAGACCCGGCGTCGTTTGCTGCCGCACGCGGCGAAAACTGATTAAAAATACTCAGGTTTGTGGCAGAGAATCCGGGGAATGAATTAATGATCGCGAGTCCGCCAGCAGTCGGCGCTGTGATAGCACCGGCGCCGCCCGCCTGACCTATCCCGATCACTTCGTAGCTCGAAAAAAAGAAGAGTTTGTCTTTACCGCTCTTGTAAGACTTGCCGCCTTCGCCAAAGCGGGGAAGATAGACGGGGCCGCCGATATTGAAGCCGTAGCGATTACGGTCAAAGCGCGGCAGCGAATTGTCTCCCGCACTCGTGCTGCGCACCACACCGGCATTCTTCTGAAGCGTATCGAGAGCGTTCAGCTTACGATTGCGGAAGTAGTCATAAGCTTCGCCGTGAAAATCGTTTGTGCCACTCTTCGTAGTGACAATGAACTGGCCGCCGGTGGAGCGAGCAAACTCGGCGGAGTATTGATTCTGGAGCAGCGAAAACTCTGAAATTGTATCTGGCGAAATATAGACCTGTGGGCCGGTAACACCTTTGTCGTTATTGTCAATACCGTCAACGACAAAGTTATTGTTGCGCGGACGCTGGCCGCCGACGGAACCGCCGGAACCGACGCCGACGCCGCCGCTTGATGAAACATTCGGAGCAGTCAGCGCAAGATTGTAAACGCCAAGACCGGAGTCGGTCTGCGCCAACTCGACGACCTGCCGTTCGTTAAATTGCTTGGCAAGATTCGTCGTAGTCGTATCTACAAGCTCCGCGCCGCCCGCCGAGACCTCGATAGTGGCGCTGGCTTCGCCGACCGACAGAGCGGTTGGAACGTCTGTTGTTTTATTCAACTCGACGCGGACATCGGACAGCGTGAGTTTCGAGAAGCTTGGAGCCGTCACGGTGACCGTGTAATCACCAACGAGCAAGTTATTGAATTGATACTCACCTTCACCAGTGGTCTGCACGGTGGTGCTGGTATTAGTCCTCGGATCGGTAATGGTAACTGTCGCATTTGGAACGACGCCGCCACTCGGGTCTTTGACGGTGCCGCGCACATTGCCGGTCGTAACCTGAGCGTGCGTCGCGCTGACCAACATGACGAGCACGAAAAGGGTACTAACCGCCCGTGCGGCACCTTTGGAAGAGAAGCGTTGGGTTAAAAATGACATAACGAAAGAGCCTCCTATGACTCTAAGAGCTTGGGAACGAGGGGAAGTAAAACAATGGTGCGCATTCGCTTTTCCATGAAGTATCTGCATAACTTCGCACAGTTGAAGCAACTACAAGGCCAGCGCCGTCACAAAACCAAGTAATCACTACAAAGTATTCGCATAAATAAACTTAGTCGCATTACACGAGAAGCCAAAATGTCTATCCGGCGTTGGGAGGCTACGAAATTTCGGATACCCGCCAGATTTATAAAGAATTTTGGATAATTGTATCTGCTGCCGGGCGGGTTCGCACAGGCCTTACTTTGCTACCTTTTTACAAAACTTTATGAAACGTCTCTATGACAACAAAACGCCATTTGAATGCTTGAGCGGCAACGCAGGAGAAGGAATACTGCCGACGGTCTTATGATAGACTTGATCTCGCGATCAGTAACTGTCACTGTCGCCTGATTCATCACACAACGGATTAACGGCAACAATCTTAATTACAAGGAGACACAGCAGTGTCGGAACGTATTTACCGCGATCCGGTGCATAACATTATACGGCTTCGGACGGACACGGACGAAGGCTTATTGATGGTGAGATTGATCGACGCATCGGAGTTTCAGCGCCTGCGCCGGATCAAGCAATTGGGGCTGGCGCTTTATACTTATCAGGGCGCGGAGCACTCTCGTTTTGCGCACAGCTTGGGCGTGCTGCATTTGATGACGCGCGTGCTTGACCGGCTCGGCGAAAGCTATTCGATCAGCGAGGAAGACCGCGCTGCCGCGCGCGCCGCCGCGCTGCTGCACGATGTCGGGCACGGTTCGTTTTCGCATGTGACCGAGAAAGTCTTGGACTTTCACCATGAAGCGTGGACGGTCAAGGCGGTGTTGAGCGATGAGACGGAAATCGGGCAAATACTGAAGACTTACTCGCGCGAATTGCCGCGCCGCGTCGCGGATATTATCGAAGGCAAGTTTCAACCGGCGGCGCTCGCGCAACTCGTGTCCTCGCAGCTAGACGTTGACCGCATGGATTATCTTTTGCGCGATTCGTTGATGACCGGAGCAAAGTACGGTATCTACGATCTCGAATGGATTATCAACGCCTTGCAGATTGACGAAGAGAATGATCGCATTTACGTTGCGGCGCGCGGCCTCTACGCCGTCGAAGAATATTTGCAGGCGCGCTATTATATGTTCCGTCAAGTTTACTTTCACCGCACCTTGCGCAGCGCCGAAGCAGTGCTGCGCTCAATTTTAAGGCGCGCGGTTGAACTCGCGGCGGCGGGCAAAGAAATTTGGTGCGCGCCGGGCACTGCCTTCCAGAAAGTTCTGCACCGCGAACCGCTCACGCTTGCGGAGCATCTGGAGATGGACGATTCCGACGTCCTCTTTCACGTCAAGCAATGGCAGCGCGCGGACGATTTCGTGTTGCGCGATTTGAGTCGTCGCTTCATTGACCGTCGTCTCTTCAAAGCGATTGACCTCGACATGCCCGAAGCAGAGCGCGCAGGATTCCTGCAAGCCGCGCGCAAGTCGGTTGAGCGTGCAGGTTTCGCGCCCGCTTACTATTTTATCGAAGACCATGCCGGAGACGTGCCTTACTATTCCTACTACACGCCGGAAGCCGCCGAACCGAAGGCACGCATCTATGTCGAAGACGGCTACGCGCGTCCTGCGATACGCGAGATCAGCGAAGTCAGCGATGTCGCGCGCGGGCTGCAACGCGGCTATCAACTGCATCGCGTGTGTTTTCCGCCCGAAGTGAAACGGGAAGTCTACGCGCTTTATCACCGCACCGCGCCCGCCGCCGCAACAGCACGATGAAATCCCATCGCGTCTTAGCCAAACACACCGTTATCGTCGTCGCCGTTTTCCTATGTCTCCGCGTTTCATGCGCAAGTGAACCGAATGCTTTTTCCAGGGCGCACCAAACGTCGCGGCGCATTAACGTGGCGGTGTTGGATTTTGGCGACACGGAGACAGCCGCCCGCGCATCCGAAGCGTTGCAGGCAGCGCTTGCCGCAGATTCAAAATTAATATTGACGGATCGCTCGCTTGTGCGTGCCGCCGCGCGCGGCGTGGGCTACACAGGCTCGCTCAACATGACGCTTTCTGAAGCGCGAGATCTCGGCGCGGCCATCGGCTGCGATGTCTTTATCACAGGCGATGCCCAAATCTTGCGCCGTTCGCCTTCAACTAAAACAGACTACTTCGAGGCTTACGCATCCGTCTTCGTCGTCAGCGCCGCGACAGGCAAACTCTTGATGTGGAATCGCGCGCACTTTGAAGCCGCCGTTCCCGCCGACGCCGAAAAGCAATTGCTCGCCGAAGTGAATCGCCGCGCCAGCGTTTACACGCGCGCTCTCGAACAGTCGCTTGATGAAGAAAGTAAAAGCCGCGCGCAAAAATCAACATTCGCCACGCACGCTGTCATCTACGAAGAAGCGCCCGCCGAAGACAGTCCCGCCGCCAAAAACTTTCGCGCGCCGCAGCCTTACCAGCGCCTTCGCCCGCCTTACCCTTCGACGGCGGCGCAGGCCGAAGCGGAAGCTACCGTGGACGCATCCGTAGACATTGATATAAACGGCGAAGTGGCGAACGTGTCGATTGTGCGTTGGGCTGGCTTCGGCCTCGACGATGCGGCCATCAGCACCGTCCGGCAATTGCATTTTCGTCCGGCGATGCGCGACGGAGTTCCCGTCCCCGTGCGTATTTTGCTTCGCTACAATTTTCGTCGCCCGCAGAATCCAAAGCAGAGTAAAATTAATTTGCCTTTGGATTTGCGATTGAAAGCAGTAGCCATTTGATCGTTGGTCTTCAGTTTTTGTGCAATCGAAAATCGCAATCTGAAATCTGAAATCTGATTTTGTTTTCTTTCTCATTAAATTTGAGTGCTGATTTTTAATCGACGCTGTGCGGATTTTTTACGTGGGACGGGCGCGCTGCCGACATGTGTGCTCGCGCTTTTTGCGGCGTTCACTTTTACTTTTTCAGCGGCAGCGAAAGAAACGGCGCGTGGTGAAGCTCGACTCGCAGTCTTCGATGATGTGTGGGAAACAATCAGCGAGCGTTATTACGACGATACATTTCACGGCGTTGATTGGCAGGCGCAGCGCGGCAAGTTTCGCGTGCTGGCCGCCGACTCCGAAAACAGCGCACAGCTATACGCGGTCATGCGCCGAATGATCGCCGCTTTGCGCGACGCGCACACCAGAGTTTATGCGCCGAATGAAAAATACGATTGGCGTCACCCGCGCGTCACAAGCGTCGGCGTATCCGTGCGCGAGATAGAAGGCGAGCCAACCGTCACAAACGTCGAGCCGGATTCGGCGGCGGCACGCGCAGGTTTTCGCGCGGGCGACGTAATCCTGCGCATAGACAATGAATCGGCGCGCGCGTCGTTCGAGCGACGATTAAACGAAGGCATCAATTCTTCGACAATTCAGGCGACGCGTTTGCGCGCCGTCGCCGGACTCTTCGACGGCGCGGCAGGCACAAACGTGAAAGTCGCATGGCTCGACGGCAAAGGCGCAGAACACGAAGCGCTTCTTCTTCGCGAACAACAGGAGCGCGTTCAAGAGTTGCACGTCAAGCACGTGCGCGGTGGATTCAATGTCGTGCAGTTCGATGCTTTCAGCGAAGCCGTCGCAATTGATTTCGCGCGTCGTATGACAAACGATTTGCGTCGTGCTTCCGGCCTCGTCATAGATTTACGCGGCAACAGCGGCGGCGAAGCAGAAGCGATGACGGAAATAGCATCTGCTTTTTTGGACGCAGGAACGAGTCTCGGACAATTCACGGATCGCACGGGACGCGCTGCCTTTGCGCCGCAGACGCGCCGCGCCATGCTGCTCGCGGCAGACACAGCCGCACACTTTCGCGCGCCCGTCGTGTTGCTCACAAGCGCGCGCACGTCGAGCGCTGCGGAGATATTCGCCGCGACATTAAAAGAAGCACATCGTGCAGTTATCATCGGCACACAAACATGCGGCTGCGTGCTGGCGATTCGCCGTCCGCATACTTTGCCCGACGGCGGCGAACTCGATGTCAGCGAAATGGATTACCGCACAGCTAATGGCACGCGGCTCGAAGGCACAGGCGTTGTCCCCGATGAAGAAATCAGACTCGCCAGACAAGACTTACGCACGCGCCGCGACCGCGCATTAGAGCGCGCCATCGAACTTCTACAAGCCGCACGCCGCGCACAAAAATAGCTCCCCGCGCGGCTCTTTCCTTCTACCTCATCACTCCAAAACTTAAGTCCGCTGTCGGCAGCAAATTTATCCGCTCACTTAATGGAACTCGCGCAAGGTTTACGAACAGTGTTCGTTCAATAGAAGAACACATCCCGGAAGGTTCAAGCCCGGACGCAGGCAGAGCCGCGCTTGTGTGACAGCAAATGAAATTACGATCACTTCAAAACGACTGTGAAGTTAAAAGGAGCGACGACGATGAGCAAAGTAAAATTATCCGTGAGGCTCGCGACATTTCTTGTGGCGTTCACGCTGGCGCTCGTCATCGTAAGCCTTTTCGCGCGGCCTTTGATAAGCAACGTTGATGTAGCGTCCGTCGCCGATCTCGCACTCACGCCACCGAAACCTGTCCTCGTCTCCGATCGAGCCTCGAATTTTGTTGACTATAAAACGCAACTTGTCTCGCTCGACTTTGTGCGCGGCACGGCTTATGCGACGCTCACGCTCAAACGTCGAGCGGGCGAGATTGCGCTCGCCAACGTTTGGATTCAAACCATCTTCTTCGCGCCCGACAACACCGCGCGAAAGGTTTGGACAGGCGCGCCCGTCGAGGTTCGTGAGCCTTTTGCGTTTGAAGATACAAAGACTTTGACTGTCGCCGTCGGGTGCCTTCCATGCGCGAACGAAGATGCGCCCGCAAGCAACTACTACGCGCGCACTTTCGTTTCAACGACGCCTGAAAATCTTACGCGCGAAGCTCAAACAAATTTCGACATCGCCATTTTCGACATCGCCACCGCCACGCCCGTGCTTGTTCAAAACAAACTGACTGGGGCAGCGTTGCGCCCTTAAGCGAAAGCTTTTTCGTTTGCTCGCCCGCGCATTGAAAAATACTGTCGTCGTCCGCCGCAAGACACGGCGCACTCAATCGTTCAATCGGTGTTCGACAAATCGCCACCACCATAAGCTTAACTGTAGGAGACACACCATGCGACACCGTCAATCAACCGGAACGACTTTACGACAATCCGGCAAGGCGCTTTCGGGCACGAACAAAGTTATCACACGACATTTTTTGTTCCTGTCGTGCCTCTTCGCCACGCTGCTTCTTTCCTCTTGCGTCGAAAATCGCAAACTAAAGCAAGCGCAGTCGGCGAAGACAGACATCGCCGCGCCGAACTCCAACACTTCAACAACGACCACCGCGACGACAGCCGGTTTGACCTCAATGGCGAACGCCAACATGAGCGGGAATATGAGTGCTAGCCGAGAGCTGCAAGTGCAAGGAAGCGAATCTCCGCGCGGTGATGCGGAATCTTACAGCCACCTCGAAGAAAATCCGTTTCTCGCCGTCGCACGCGCGCCGCTCTCGACCTTCGCCGTCGATGTGGATACGGCCTCTTACACCAACACGCGCCGCTTCCTCAATGAAAATCGTTTGCCGCCGAAGGACGCCGTGCGCATCGAAGAATTCATCAACTATTTCTCTTACGATTACCCGCAGCCCGTCGGCACAGCGCCCTTCTCCGTCACCACAGAAGTTTCGAGTTGCCCATGGGACGCTTCGCACAGGCTCGTCCATATCGGCTTGCAAGGCAAACGCATCGCGCAGGAGAATCTGCCGCCAAGTAATTTAGTTTTCCTGATAGACGTGTCCGGCTCGATGATGCAACCTGATAAGTTACCGCTTATCAAATCCTCGCTCGCCATGCTTGCCGAACAATTGACGGCACGCGACCACGTCGCCATCGTCGTTTACGCAGGTCAGAGCGGACTCGTTTTACCCTCCACTCCCGGCGACCGCAAAGGCGAAATCATCGGCGCGCTCGCAAGGCTCGAAGCGGGCGGCTCAACCAACGGCGGTGAAGGCATCATGCTCGCCTACAAAATTGCGCAGGACAGTTTCATTAAAGGCGGCATCAATCGCGTCATACTCGCAACCGACGGCGATTTCAACGTCGGCGTCACAGGCCAAGACGATCTCTCGCGCCTCATCGAAGAGAAACGCAAAAGCGGCGTCTTTTTGAGCGTCCTCGGCTTCGGCACGGGCAACGTCAAAGATTCGACAATGGAAAAGCTCGCAGACTGTGGCAACGGCAATTACGCTTATGTCGATACGCTCAATGAAGCGCGCAAAGTGTTCGGGCAGGAGATCGGCGGCACGCTCTACACGATTGCGAAGGATGTGAAAATCCAAGTCGAATTCAACCCGCAGTTAGCTGCTGCCTATCGTCTCATCGGCTACGAAAATCGCCTGCTCGCGGATCGTGATTTCAACGACGACAAAAAGGACGCGGGCGACATCGGCGCAGGCCACACCGTCACCGCGCTCTACGAAGTCGTGCCTTACGGTCAAAAGTACCGGAACTCCGGCGTTGACGAATTGAAGTATCAAAAGCCCGCGCAAAATTCCTCGACAATGACGAACAGCAAGGAATTATTAACCGTCAAACTGCGCTACAAAGAGCCACAGGCGAACGCGAGCAAACTGCTCAACATCGGCGTTGTTGACGGCGGCGAACAATTCGGCAAGGCATCCGACAATCTCAAGTTCTCTTCTGCCGTCGCCGCGTTCGGAATGCTCTTGAAAGATTCCAAATACAAAGGCGACGTGAGCTACAATCAAGTTTTGCAGCTCGCCAAAGCTTCAACCGGCGCGGATTTGCAAGGCTACCGCACAGAGTTTGTGCATCTCGTCGAACGCGCAAGAAATTTGTCTGTGCAGCACAATGCACGCAAATAAAATGTATGCAAGGCTTGTTCCTACTCTTAGAGCGTGACTAAAAAGAAGCACCAGAGGTGCGGCATGTTTATAGCAGTGGAAATCTTAAAGCAAAACAAGCTCCGGTAGGAGCGGCATGTGGAAACTATGCCGCTCCTACCGGAGCTAAGATATTGAACAACATTCATTAGCTATAAACATGCCGTCCCTCCGGGACTTCTTTCATCACTCTCTTACAAAATAGTCCCGCCAGAGAGTCTCTTACCTTGCGCTTACCCTGCCGCGCGTGCCTCATGCTATTATCTGCCTGCGCTTGCAAGCGCGAACTCCAGACATGTTGTATTTATCGCAAGTGTTGGGTCGTCCCATACGCGATCTCGAAGCCGAGCGTGCGTCTCGGCGCGGAAGACCATCCGCCCGTGACGGGCTTTGTCGCGCGTTATCGCCGCCGCGATTTTTTTCTACCGCGCTGGCGCATCTCTGAATTCGGCTATCAAGGCGTGCGCCTCAACTCGGACATTCTGGACTTGCGCCCGTTCGTGCGGCGCGAAGCCGAAGTGCTTTTAGCGCGCGATGTGCTCGACAAACAATTGATTGATGTAGACGGCAAACGCGTCGTGCGCGTCAACGATGTGCAATTGATTGCGGCGGCGGGCGAATGGCGCGTGACGGGTGCGGATGTAAGTTTGCAAGGCCTGTGGCGCAGGCTGATGCCAGCGGGCTTCGTCGGCTCGAAACGCGCGGTGGAAGTGATTGACTGGGCGGACGTCGGCTATTTGGCGACGGATGCGGGCGGCGTGCAGTTGAAATCTTCGAGCGACAAACTCGCGCGGCTTCACCCTGTCGAGATTGCGCGCCTCGCGGAAGCTCTTTCGTATCATCACGGCTCGGACATCGTCGAATCGCTGGATGATGAGACAGCCGCCGAGACGCTCGAAGAAATGGATGCGTCGGCGCAGGCGCGGATCATCGGCGACATGGACGAAGAACGCGCCGCAGACATTCTCGAATGGATGTCGCCGGACGAAGCGGCGGATGTTTTGGGCGATCTATCCGAAGAAAAAGCCGAAGACTTGCTTAACCGCATGGAAGGCGAAGAGCAAGCGGATGTCGCGGAGCTTTTGCCTTACGAAGACGACACGGCGGGCGGCTTGATGACAACGGAGTTCGTCACGCTACCAAGACAATTAACCGTCGGCGAAGCGCTTGCTCGGTTGCGTGAGATGGCCGAAACGCCGAACATGATTTATTACCTTTATGTCGTCGAAGAAGAACATTCTTGGAAGCTCGCAGGCATTATCGCACTGCGCAGTTTGATTCTCGCCGATCCGTCAGTGCCGCTTGAAGCAGTGATGCGCGCAGAATTTCAGACGGCGCACCCGGATGATGCGGCGCGCGACGTAGCGCACAAAATCGCTGAATACAATCTGCTCGCGCTGCCCGTCGTTGACGAAACAAACGACATCTTAGGCATCGTCACCGTTGATGACGCGATGGATTTGCTGCTGCCCAAAGGCTGGCAACAACGCCTGCCGCGAGTGTTTGGATAATGAAGACAGAAGTCAGAAGTCAGGAGTCAGAATGAAAAAGAGTTGATGGAACGTTTATATCGACCTGATTCAGGCCGGTTGCATCCTGCTTGCTCTTATATGCTTCTTATTCTGACTTCTGACCACTCTCTTTTAATGATCGGAGTTTCTCCCCATGGCCGAATCCCGCATAGCTGCGCGAGTTGCCGGGCGTCGTTGGTGGCGGCGCGGCACGCGTGGTGTGCGGCGCACGTTTGAGAGGCGCAAAGGTCTCTTTGCTTACCTCGCAATCTTAGGCCCCGGTATGATTGCCGCCAACGCGGGTAATGATGCGGGCGGCATTGCGACTTACGCTTCCGTCGGCGCGGATTACGGCTACCGCCTGCTCTGGGTTTTAATTCCAATCACAATCAGCCTCGGGTTAGTGCAGGAGATGTGCGCGCGCATGGGCGCAGTCACAGGCAAAGGTCTCGCCGATTTGATACGCGAGCGCTTCGGCGTGCGCTGGACAGCACTCGTTATGCTCGCGCTGCTCATCGCTAACGGCGGCGTCACCGTTTCGGAGTTCGTCGGCATCGCGGCGGCGACGGAACTCTTCGGCATACCGCGCTACATCTCCGTGCCGATTGCCGCCGCGTGTATCTGGTGGCTCGTCGTCAAAAGTTCGTACAAGCGTGTCGAGCGTGTTTTTCTGCTGATGTCGCTCGTCTTTTTGGGTTACATCGTTTCCGCTTTTCTCGCGCATCCTTCGTGGAGCACTGTCGCGCGCCAGATGGTGCAGCCGAGTTTCAGCTTCGACAGCGGTTATTTGTTTACATTCGTCGCCATTATCGGCACAACCATCTCGCCGTACATGCAGGTCTTCGTGCAATCCTCCGTTGTGGAAAAAGGCGTGACGGCGGAAGATTACGCTTTGACGCGCGCGGACGTGTGGCTGGGCACGCTTTTCGCCATCACCATCGTCTTCTTTATTATGATCTCGACGGCGGCAACCTTGCACGCACACGGCGGTCATATCACGGACGCAGCAGATGCCGCGCGCGCTCTAGAACCTCTCGCCGGACGCTACGCGGAAGTTCTTTTTGCGGTAGGACTTTTCGGGGCATCCATGCTGGCGGCGGGCGTGCTGCCGCTGGCAACGGCGTATTCCGTGAGCGAGGCGCTCGGATATGAAAAAGGTGTTTCGCACAATTTTCGTGAAGCGCCGATCTTTCTAGGTATCTTTACTTTTCTGGTCGTCACGGGCGCGCTCGTCGCGATGATTCCGGGACTGCCGCTCATCTACGTGCTGCTTGTCACGCAGGTCATCAACGGGCTGCTGCTGCCGATTATTCTGATTGCGATTTTGTGGCTTATCAATGACCGCGAGTTAATGGGCGAACACACTAACGGCGCAATTTATAATATAGCGGCGTGGCTGACGACAATCATCGTTTCTGCGCTCTCGTTGCTTTTAATCGGCACGACAATTTTCGGTTCAAGGTAGCCGCGACAGTTTTCGTGTGTTCTGTAAGCTGTGAAAGTATTAGGTTTAAGCCATTACAGTAAAAACCCACAGACCAACTTGACAAGAATGCACTCAAGCTTTATTATCCCTTTACGCTCATGGATTGAATTGATTTGCAATCTCCGATTTGTGGGCGAGAATTATGCTAACTCTTTGAAATTGAGGAGAAAGTAGCCATGAGTATTGTTCGTTACGATCCGTTCCACGATTTACGCAACCTTCAGGACGAAGTCAACCGCCTGTTTTCCACGAACATTTCGCGCGTTTTCGGCGACGAAGGCATCGCGCGGGGCGCTTGGAATCCGTCGATTGACATCTACGAAAACAAAGACCAGATCGTTGTCGAAGCCGAATTGCCGGGCATGAGCCGCGAAGATTTCGATCTCTCGATTGAAAATAACGTGCTCACACTGCGCGGCGAACGCCGTTTCGAGAAGAAAGACGAAGGCGATAATTATCACCGCGTCGAACGCTCTTACGGTTCCTTCACGCGCTCCTTCACTTTGCCGCAGACTGTGACAGGCGAAACCGCCAATGCCGAATACAAAAACGGTGTTCTTCGCGTTTCTTTGCCGAAGCGCGAAGAAGTGAAAGCGCGCCGCATTGAAATCAAGAGCATAGGCACGGAAGACTCTGCTTCGCGCAACCTCCAAGCGAAAACGGAGAACACAGGCAGTGCGACCAACACTATTGTCGCTCATGACAAAGCGCAGAAAGCGGCAGGCCGTTAATTCTGAAACTCAATCGAACGATGAGCGCGGAACGGCTCTTTAACACCTTCCGCGTTCATCGTTTCGGTATTCGTAATTTACTGTTATGCGTTTAGATAAATACACTTTGCGCGGGCAAGAGGCCATTCAGTCGGCCATCGAAGCGGCAGAGCGCAACCAGAATCAACAAGTCGAGCCGGAGCATCTGCTGTTCGCGATGCTCGAACAGCCCGAAGGCGTGATTCGCCCGATGCTCGGCAAGCTCGGCGCGAACGTTCAAGTTGTGCTGAGCGACACGAATGCCGCCATCGGGCGTTTTCCAAAAATTCAAGGTTCAAGTCAGCAGTATTTCAGCTCGCGTCTCAGCCAGATTTTTACAGCCTCGCAAAAGCAGGCGGAGACGATGCAGGACGAGTACATCTCGACGGAGCATCTGCTGCTCGCGCTTGCAGACGAAAAAGAGGGCGCGGGCAAACTGCTCCGGCAACACGGCGTCAACCGCGATGATCTTTTGAAGATAATCGAAGGAATGCGCGGCGGCTCGCGCATCACGGATCAAAACGCCGAAGCCAACTATGAAGCGCTCTCCAAATACGCCAAAGACCTGACAGACCTTGCCAGACAAGGCAAGCTCGATCCCGTGATTGGGCGCGATGACGAAATCCGCCGCACGATTCAAGTGCTGTCGCGCCGCACGAAAAACAATCCCGTCTTGATCGGCGAACCCGGCGTAGGGAAAACCGCCATCGTCGAAGGTCTCGCGCAACGCATTGTTTCCGGCGACGTGCCTGAAACCTTGCGCAACAAGCGCCTCGTTTCCCTAGACCTTAGCTCAATGGTCGCGGGCGCAAAATACAGAGGCGAATTTGAAGATCGTTTGAAAGCGGTCTTGAAGGAAATTGAAAGCGCGCACGGCGCAATCGTGCTTTTCATAGACGAACTTCACACGCTGGTCGGCGCGGGCGCAGCCGAAGGCGCAATTGACGCGTCGAATATGTTAAAGCCCGCACTCGCGCGCGGCGAACTGCGCTGCGTCGGCGCAACCACTCTCAACGAATACAAAAAGTATATTGAAAAAGACGCCGCGCTCGAACGCCGTTTCCAGCAAGTTTACGTTGGCGAGCCGAACGTCGAAGATACGATTGCGATTCTGCGCGGATTAAAAGAACGCTACGAAGTGCATCACGGCGTGCGTATCAAAGACTCTGCGATTGTCGCCGCCGCGACGCTCTCGAATCGTTATATTACGGATCGTTTTTTGCCGGACAAAGCGATTGACTTGATTGATGAAGCGGCATCGAGACTGCGCATCGAGATTGATAGTCTTCCGCTCGAAATCGACCAGATCGAGCGCGAGATTATGGGACTCGAAATCGAGCGTCAGGCGTTGCAGCGCGAGGAAGACGAACGCTCGAAAGCCCGACTGCATGACATAGAGCAGCGCATCGCAGACCTCAAAGAACAATCTTCCGGCATGAAAGCCAAGTGGCAATCCGAGAAGGAAGAAATCGAGTTGATGCGCACGGACAAAGCGGAGCTTGAGCAATTACGTTTGCAGCTCGAACAAGCGCGCAACGCGGGCGACCTAGGGCGCGCTTCCGAATTGCAGTACGGCAAGATTCCCGAACTCGAAACGAAGCTCCAAGCAGAGCAAGCGAAGCTCGCGGAGATTCAGCGCGAAGGCGTCACGCTCAAAGAAGAAGTTGATGAAGAAGACGTAGCGGAAGTCGTCGCCAAGTGGACGGGCGTGCCTGTATCGAAAATGCTCGAAGGCGAAATGCAGAAACTCGTTTCGATGGAAGAACGGCTGCGCCATCGCGTCATCGGACAGGACGAAGCTTTGACGGCTGTCGCCAACGCCGTGCGCCGCGCCCGCGCAGGACTCCAAGACCCGAATCGTCCCGTCGGCTCATTTATTTTCTTAGGGCCGACAGGCGTCGGAAAAACCGAAACGGCGCGGGCGCTCGCGGAATTTCTCTTCGACGACGAACGCGCGATGGTGCGTCTGGACATGAGCGAGTACATGGAAAAGCACGCCGTCTCGCGCATGATCGGTGCGCCGCCCGGCTACATCGGCCACGACGAAGGCGGGCAACTTACGGAAGCCGTCCGGCGTCGCCCGTATGCAGTTGTGCTCTTTGACGAAATCGAAAAAGCGCATTCGGATGTTTTCAATGTGCTGCTGCAAATCTTGGACGACGGGCGTTTGACGGATTCAAAGGGACGCACGGTTGATTTCAAAAACACAGTCTTGATTATGACCTCGAATCTAGGCTCCCGCGAAATTCAAGCGGCGGAAGGCGACGAGAAGCAAGTGCGTGAAGCAGTCGCGCAGGAATTACGATTGCAGTTCAAGCCGGAGTTTCTGAATCGCATTGACGACATCGTAATCTTTCATCAATTATCGCGCGAAGAAATCACGCGCATCATCGACGTACAACTCGAACGCTTGCGCCACATGCTCGACGAGCGC